>WNGD01001932.1_pt1 | contig 22005 bp, 26 predicted proteins | sample 5400671 | NCBI WGS metagenome assembly WNGD01 (sample SAMN13153369, study PRJNA577476) | soil metagenome | isolation source: 40 cm soil or saprolite under grassland replicate 2 | place: USA:California | collected 2016-06-15 | reverse complement strand
AAGGCGTACGTGACGCGCGTCGGCGAGGGGCCGTTCCCGACCGAGATCGAGGGCCCCGATCAGGAGCTCGTGTGCGAGCTGGGCGGTGAGGTCGGTACCGTCACCGGACGCGTGCGCCGCTGTGGGTGGCTCGATCTCGTCGCCCTTCGTTATGCCGTGCGCCTGAACGGAATCACGTCGCTCGCGCTGACGAAACTCGACGTCCTGTCGACGTTCGAGCAGGTTCCGGTCTGCGTCGCCTACCGGCTGCGAGACGGGAGCGAGACCTCGGAATTTCCGGCGCACCAGAGCGACTTCCACCACTGCCTGCCGGTGTACGAGACGCTCTCGGGCTGGCAGGAGCCCATCACCGACGGGCTGCCGGACACGGCGCGCGCCTACGTCGAGTTCATCGAGCAGCAGCTTGGCGTCGAGATCTCGCTGGTCGGCACGGGCGCCGAGCGCGAGCGCGTGGTCGCGCTCCGTTAGGTCAGGCGCAGCTCGTACAGCAGGCGGCACTGCCCCTGTCGCGGGGCGTCGCCGGGCACACGCCGGAAGCCGTGTGCCTCGTAGAGATGTTGCGCGGCCACCATGCGCTCGCTCGTGTCGAGCGTGATCGCACGCGCACCGTGGGCACGCGCCCAGTCGAGCGTGAGCGCGAGCAGGTGTTTGCCGAACCCCCGTCCGCGCTGGCTCGGTCGGAGGTACATCCGCTTGAGCTCGAGCACCCCGTCGCCGAGGTCGCGCAACGCGACCGAACCGACCACCTCAGACTCGCTCAGAGCGAGCCAGAGCGCCACGTAGGTGGCGGCGGGATCGTCGAGGTCGCCGTCGAGCTCCGGGTCTGGCTCGAAGCCGAACTCACGAAGCGTGTCGACGACGAGCGAGCGAAACCCGTCCGCGCGCGCAGCCTCGAACGGAATGATCTGCAAGTCGAGCCCACGCCCGTCCCCGACCATGACCGGTCCAGCCTAGCCCCGCGCGCAGCCCCCACCCTTGGGTGGGGCAATCACCCACCACCCTCGGGATCGACGCTACCGGAGACTTGCCGACGAAGGTGTGCCGATCCTGCGCCGGTTTCCGCAGCGACATTGGCCATTAGCTTGCCGCCGGTCAGAGGGCGCTGCGCTCTGCGATCAAATACTCGTACAGCGAGCGTTGCTGTTGACCGCCGAAGCGACGTCACCCGGTGACACCTCGTGGGACGTTGACTCGACCAGTCGATCGAGTCCTGGTTCGAGCATCGCCTCCTACGTTCGGCGTCCAGCGGCCTTTCAAACCCGCCGACGGCCGCGGTTAGAGTCCGCGTGTGAAGGTACTCCTGGTCGGCTCCGGCGGGCGTGAGCACGCGCTCGCGTGGAAGCTCAGCCAGGCGCCGGGCCTCGAGGAGTTCCACGCGGCGCCCGGCAATCCGGGCATCGCCGCACTCGGGCGCTGCCATCCCGTGCACGCCGAGGACGGCGAGGGCCTGCTCGGGCTCGCCGGATCGCTCGAGGCCGATCTCGTCGTCGTCGGGCCCGAGGCACCACTCGTCGGCGGGGTCGCGGACGAGTTGCGGCACCTCGGTGTGGGCGTCTTTGGCCCGAGCGCAGGAGCGGCGCGGATCGAAGGATCGAAGTCGTTCGCCAAGGAGGTGATGCGCGCCGCCGGGGTGCCGTGTGCGGAGACCCTGTCGGTCGCGCGCGTGCCGTGCGTGATCAAGGCCGACGGGTTGGCGGCGGGCAAGGGAGTGTTCGTCTGCCGCGACCAGCAACAGCTCGACGCGGCGCTGCGTGCCGCTGTGGCGCTCGGCGACGCGATCGTGATCGAGGAACTGCTCGAGGGCGAAGAGATCTCCGTGTTTGCGCTGTGCGACGGTACGCGCGCGTCGGCGTTGCCGGTAGTGCAGGACTTCAAGCGGGTCGACGAGGGCGACACGGGCCCGAACACCGGGGGCATGGGCTCCTACTCTCCAGTCGCGGGCTACGGCGCCGAGGAGGTCGAAGAGCTCGTGGACGCCATCCACCGGCCGGTGCTCGAGGAGCTCGCAGCCCGCGGCGCGCCGTTCATCGGCGTCTTGTTCGCGGGCGTCATGCTCACGCCGGACGGTCCCCGCGTCCTCGAGTTCAACTGCCGCTTCGGCGATCCCGAGACACAGTCGCTGCTGCCGCGGCTCGACGGCGACTTCCTGGACGCGCTCGTACACGCCGCGCGGGGGAACCTCTCCCACGTCTCGCTCGAGACGGCCGACGCCGCGGCCGTCACCATCGTGCTTGCGGCCGGGAGTTATCCGGCGGCCGGCGACGTCGGCTCGCCGATCGACGGCATCACCGAGGCCGAGTCGACCGGAGCGCTGGTGTTTCACGCCGGAACCGCAGTGCAAGGCGATCGGCTGGTCACGAGCGGCGGACGGATCCTGAACGTGACCGCGACGGGCCCGACGGTTGCAGACGCGCGCGAGCGTGCCTACGAGGCGTGCGAGCTGATCTCCTTCCCCGGGATGCGCTACCGGCGCGACATCGCGGCGGCCGTCACGCATGCCTGACCCGGTGGTCGGGATCGTCGTCGGGTCGGAATCCGACCGTGAGCGCATGCAGGGCGCGCTCGACGAGCTGACGGCGCGCGGCATCCCGCACGAATTCCAGGTGCGGTCGGCACATCGCCAGCCGGACGCCGTCGCCGAGTATGGCCGCACCGCGCGCGAGCGGGGACTGCGCGTGCTGATCGCCGGCGCCGGGCTGGCGGCTGCCCTCCCCGGGGTCCTGGCCGCGCACACCGACCTTCCGGTCATCGGTGTGCCGCTGCGGTCGTCGAAAAGCTTGCTCGACGGGCTCGATGCACTCCTCTCGATCGTGCAGATGCCGCCCGGCGTTCCGGTCGCGTGCGTCGGCGTCGACAGCGCCCGGAACGCGGCCGTGCTCGCGGCACGAATCCTCGGGCCACCGGCCTAGACCCTCTCTACAATCGCAGCGGTGATCGCGCGCTACGCCCGCCCGGCCATGGCCGGGATCTGGTCGGACGAAAGCAGGCTTGCGCGCTGGCTCGACGTCGAGCTCGCCGCGCTCGATGCCTGGGCTGAGGTTGGCGCGGTCCCTGCGGGTGACGTCGCGGAGCTCCGCGCACAGGCAGCCCCGCCGACACCGCAGCGCGTCGCGGAGATCGAGCAGGTCACCGATCACGACGTGGCGGCCTTCGTCGACGCGGTCACCGAACAACTCGGGCCGGCCGGGCGCTGGCTGCACTATGGGCTCACCTCCTCAGATGTCGTCGACACCGCTCTCTCCCTCCAGATCCAGGACGCCGGGCGACTGCTCCTCGAAGGAGTCGAGCAGGCGCTCGAGAACGTCGTCGCCCGCGCCGACGAGCACCGGCACACGATCTGCATCGGCCGGTCACACGGCGTCCACGCCGAGCCGATCACCTTCGGATGGAAGCTTGCGGGCTGGGCGTTCGAGCTCGACCGTGGGAGGGCGCGCCTGCTGCGGACGCTCGAGACGAATCGCGTCGGCCAGCTCTCTGGAACCGTCGGGACGTACGCACAGCTCGAGCCGGAGGTCGAGCGAATTGCCTGTGAACGCCTTGGGCTCGAGCCCGACCCGCTCTCCACGCAGGTGATCGCCCGCGACCGGCATGCCGAGCTGCTCTCCGTCCTCGCGCTTCTCGCGGCCTCGCTCGAACGGTTCGCGATCGAGATCCGGCATCTGGCGCGCACCGAGGTCCGGGAGGTCGAGGAACCGTTCGCGCACGGCATGAAGGGCTCGTCCGCAATGCCGCACAAGCGCAACCCAAAGGTCGCCGAACGCATCTGCGGGCTCGCGCGCGTCGTCCGTGCGAATGCGGTCGTCGGCCTCGAGAACGTGCCGCTGTGGCACGAGCGCGACATCTCACAGTCGTCGGCGGAACGGATCGTGATCCCGGACTCGTTCCTCGCGCTCGACTACATGCTCGACCGCTTTCGCTGGATCATGGCGGGCCTCGTCGTCTCCCCCGAGCGCATGCGCAGGAACCTCGAGGCGAGTCACGGGCTCTTCTTCAGTCACCGTCTCTTGCTCGCGCTCGTCGACTCGGGCATGTCACGCGACGAGGCGTACCGTGCCGTCCAGGCACACGCCATGCGCGCGTGGGAAGAGGAGACGGACTTCCCCGAGCTCGTGGGACGCGATCCCGCGATCGCAGGTCGGGTCGACCTCGAGACCGTGTTCGACCTCGACGCCACCGTGAGACACGCCGACACCGTGTTCGACCGACTGCACACCCTCGTCCGAAAGGAGGAGCCGGTTCATGCCTGAAGCTGCGCTGCACCTCGGAAGCGGCAAGGTTCGTGAGCTCTATGCACTCGACGACGAGCGGCTGTTGCTGGTCGCCAGCGACCGCATCTCAACGTTCGACGTCGTGCTGCCGACGGAGATCCCCGACAAAGGCCGCGTCCTGACCGGGCTCTCGGCGTTCTGGTTCGCGCGCACACGCGAGCTGTGTGCGAATCACCTGCTCGCCCTGCGGCCCGACGGCCGCTCGACGGAGTGCCGGCGCCTGCAGATGCTCCCGATCGAGTGCGTCGTTCGTGGCTACCTCGCGGGCTCGGGCTGGAAGGACTACACGGCAACAGGTTCGGTGTGCGGCCATGCGCTGCCGGCCGGGCTGGCGGAATCTGACGAGCTGCCGGAACCGCTCTTCACGCCGGCGACGAAGGCGACGACCGGCCACGACGAGAACATCGACCGTGCGACCGCGGCGGAGCTCGTCGGCGCCGCGCTCCTAGACGAGGTCGAGCAGGCGTCGCTCGGGCTCTACCGCTTCGCGGCCGGTCACGCACGCACACGCGGGATCATCATTGCCGACACGAAGTTCGAGTTCGGTATCGACGACGGCGGCCGGCTCATGCTCGGCGACGAGGCGTTGACGCCGGACTCGTCGCGCTTCTGGCCCGCCGGCCAGTATCGGCCCGGCGGCTCGCAACCGTCGTTCGACAAGCAATATGCGCGCGACTATTGCGACTCCCTCGGCTGGGACAAGACCGAGCCCGGCCCGGAGCTGCCGGACGAGGTCGTGGCCGGGACCCGCGCCCGCTACATCGAGGCTTTCGAGCGGCTGACCGAGCTCGCGTTCGACGACTACCTAACCGACCCGGAGGTGGTGCTGCGATGAAGGCGACCGTGCTCGTGCGGCCGAAGCAGGGCATCCTCGATCCGCAAGGGCAGGCGGTCGAGTCATCGCTGCGTCAGCTCGGCTTCTCCGTCGAGGGCGCCCGGATCGGACGCGTCGTCGACCTCGACGTCCAGGCGACCGACCCGACCGCGGCGCGCGCGGAGGTGGAGCGTATGTGCGAGCAGCTGCTCGCGAACCCGTTGATCGAGAGCTACGAGATTGAGCTGTCGGACGGAACGGCGTGACGAGCCCGCAGCCGCGCATCGGCATCGTTCGCTTTCCCGGGGCCTGTGACGACCGCGACGCGTCCTGGGCCGTCGCGGCGCTGGACGCCGAGGCCGTGTTCGTCTGGCACACGCAGATGGAGCTGCCGGACCTCGACGCCGTCGTGCTCCCTGGAGGGTTCTCGTACGGCGACTACCTGCGCTGCGGCGCACTCGCACGTTTTGCGCCCGCGATGGAGGCGATCACGGAGTTCGCGAACGAGGGCGGGCTCGTGCTCGGGATCTGCAACGGGTTCCAGATCCTCTGCGAGGCCGGCCTGCTCCCTGGCGTCCTGCGTCGCAACCGGTCGCTCACGTTCGTGTGCCGCGACGTCCCGCTCGTCGTGGAGCGCAGCGACACGCCGTTCACGACGCACTGCCAGGACGGCCAGATGCTGACGATTCCCGTCAAGCACGGCGAGGGCAACTGGTACGCCGACGACGACCTCTACGCGGAGCTCGAGGCGCGACGGCAGATCGTCCTGCGCTACGCCGAACCGGTCAACGGCTCTCTGAATGACGTGGCGGGCGTCGTGAACGAACGCGGCAACGTGCTGGGCCTCATGCCGCACCCCGAACACGCCGTCGATTCGCTGCTCGGCTCAGCCGACGGCGCGCTGCTTCTCTCGTCGCTCGTCGAGTCCGCCCGCGAACGCGCTCTCGCCGTCGTCTAGGCGCCTCCCAGAATCGCTTCCGCCAGACCGGGATGCTCCGCGAGTGCCGCTCGCAGCCGCTCGAGGTCCCGCAGCCTCAACGTCACCGGTCCGCGCCTGGTCGTGCCGTCGGTCGTGTACGCGAACCGCACGAGCCGCTCGCCCTTGTCGGTCTCGAGCAGCTGAACGAGTGAGGCGAAGCGCCTCTCGCCCGCGCGTTGCTGCAACGTCAGCTGCTCCACCGAATGCGCGCCGCCCCACGGTGTCGCGATCGTCTTCCGTCGCGTTCTCGTCGCCATGCTGGGCAACGTACCCAGAAATTTCGCGCCCGTGTGTGTCCGAATCGTGACGAAAGTGCATAGCATCGGTCGGGTGCCGAGGCCACGGCTCTTGCTGCTGCTCGCCGTTGCCGCGGCGGTCGTGATCGCGCCGGCCCAGGCGGCAAGCGGCGCGGCGCAGCTGCAGCGCCTCGTCCCCCAGCCGGACGGGCGCGCGAACTTCGGGTTCACCTTTCGCCTGTACGACTCGTCCGATCCCGCGTGGGGCGACACACGCCCGTTCGACGAGCGGATCGCCGATTCGATCCAGCACGAGCTCGGAGGCAAGACGCCAACGTTCCTCACCGTATGGTCGCCGTGGCAAGAACCGGAGCAGCCCGGCAAGCCGCTCGTCCCCTTCAGCGCCGCACTGCCGGACATCGCGAAGGTGCGCAGCGTCGTCGGCGACCAGGGCCTCATCCATCTGGAATGGACGCTCTCGCTGAGCAGCCAGGGGAACGGTGGCCTCACGGTCAAAGACATTCGTGACGGCGCAGTCGACGCGTACATCCGCGCCTACGCGCGCGATGTGCGGAACTACGGCAAACCGCTGCTGATCACGCCGTTCGTCGCCGAGTTCAACGGGACGTGGTGGTGGGCCGTCAGTCCCGGCGCGAATCCCGGGCTGACGACCGACGACTTCGTCGAGGCGTGGCGCCGCGTCGTCGACATCTTCCGCGCCGTCGGTGCCGACAACGTGTCCTGGGCATGGGTCGTGAACAGCTATCCCCAGCCCACCGACGAGCCGGTCATCGCCTACTGGCCCGGAGACGACTACATCGACTGGATCGGCGCCGACATCTACGACGTGAGCCCGCCGCACTGGCTCGACGGTCCGTACGGGCTCGCGGTTGCACACCACAAGCCGTTCTTCATCGGCGAGTTCGGGATCCGGCACGAGTTCAGCGTCCTGACGCCGACGCAGCAGCAAGAATGGCTAGCCTCGATGTTCAACTACTTCGAGAGCCACACCGGCGTCAAGGCGATCTCGTACTTCAACTACTGCTACCGGCCGGGCGCCGTCCACGTGAAGTGGGATCCGGCGCGCACCGTCTATCTCGACAACGGGCAGGTCAACTACGAGCCGAACGTGAACGACCTCGACAGCCGGCTGCTCGCCGGCGGCCCCGACACCCAGGCGCTGTTCGCCCGGCTCATCTCGTCTCCGCGCTACGTCTCGGCAATCGAGACGGAGCCGGTGGAAGCGCACGTCGAATCGGCCACCGTGCAGCTCCTCGGGCCGCTCGTCCGCAGAAGAACGGCGACGCTCTCCTGGAGCGGCAACCTCGCGGCCGACAGCTACGACCTCGCCGTCGCGCGCGGCAAGGGCGCACCCAAATGGCGAACGATCGGCACGCGCCTCCGTGCCTCGTCCTTCCAACTCCGCGGCGCAAGGGGCGAGCACGTGCATGTTCGCGTACGAGCCCGGAACGTGGACGGCAGCCCCGGGCAATGGTCGCCCGCGATCACGCTCGTATTCAGCCGGCGCTGATGAACCTGAGTCGTTTCCGGAGTAACTACTTGCCGCTGCGGTCGATCAGTTCGACGCGGTACTGATCCGGATCACGCACGAAGCAGATCCGCGACCCGCCCTCACGCACGCGGTACGGCTCGCGCTCGGGTTCGATGCCTTGCTCCTTCAGCTCTGCCAGCGCCGTATCGAGATCGTCGACGGCGATCGCGACGTGCCCGTACGCGTCGCCGAGCTCGTACGCCCGCCCGTCGTGGTTGTACGTGAGCTCGAGCACATCCTTGTGGTCGCCGAGCGAGAAGAAGTAGTTCGTCGCCTCGGGCTCGCCGCCTCGGACGATGTCCATGTCGCGGCTGAATGTGAAGCCAAGCGCTTCGTAGAACGCCCGGCTCTTCTCGGGGTCTGTGATGCGCAGCATCGTGTGCAGGTACTCGGCCATCAGCTCCAGCTGACTCCTCGGTCGAAGGTGACGACGAGCTTGCCGATCTCGCCGTTGTCGGGTGTGAGGAAGATCTCGCCCGCCGCGACGTCAGGCTCCGCGAGCCAGGCGTAACGGGCTTCGATGCGGCCGTCTACCTGTCGCTGCTCGAGGACGTGCAGCTCGTCGTCCGGCGGCTGCTCGCGATACGCGGCCGCGATCGCCGCCCGGCCGGCGAATGGCCCCACGGGGACACCGCGGAACTCCATCTCCGCGTCCTCGCCGAATCGCTCGAGCATCGGGCCCCAGTCGCCCGTCCGCACGCCGGCGTTGAACCGTTCGACATGATCGTCTAGGAGACCAGCCACGAGCTCGGAGTCTAGGCGGCGCAGCCTCAGCGTCCCGGTCCCGAGCGCGACGCCGGCCAGGATCAGGGCCAGGCCGCCGAGCGCCGAAGCCGTGACCGGCTCGCTCAAGAAGACGGCGCCGTAGAACAGCGCAAGCGCCGGCACGAGGTACGTCACGAGCGCCGCGTACGGCGCGCCTGAGCCGGCGATCAACGTGAAATAGAGGAGGTAGGCGACCGACAAGCCGGCCGCCCCGAGCGCGACGATCGAACCGATCGCCTTCCAGCCGGGAACGTCCTGCGGGAGCTGGCTCAGGCCGAGCGGCAGCATGGCGAGCGTCGCGAACGCAAGCGAGCCCAGCGACGTGACGAGGGCAGGCGCCTCGCGGAGCCGCGCGCCGGCGTACACGGACGACCCCGCGTACAAGAAAGCCGTCAGCAGCACCGCGAGCGCCGAGAGAACGTCGCCACGCGGCTGCGCCCCGACGAGCAGGAGCACGCCGAGAAAGCCGACGACCACGCCGGCGAGGCGCAGACCCGTGACGCGGTCGTTGCGACTGAAGCCGTACACCAACACCGCCGTGAACAGCGGCATCGACGCCTGCAGGACGCCGGCGAGGCCCGAGTCCAGCCGCTTTTCGCTCCACGCGAGCAGCCAGAACGGCAGGGCGGCGTTGAAGATCCCGAGCAGTAGCAGCGGCCAGGCGAACCGGCGCAATGCGGCCAGCGTGCGCGCCCAGCCGAGCACGAAGGGCACAGCGGGCAGCAGCGCCAGTGTCCCGACGAGCACGCGCCCGAAGACGACCTCCGCCGGCGCCACCTCACGCACCGCCACCTTGATGAACATGAAGGACGAGCCCCAGATCGCCGCCAGGGCCAGCAGCATCGGCAGAGGACGGCGGCTCACAGGAGCTGAAACGTAGCCGGAGCCTGTCTGGCTTCCCGGCTACACTCGGGCCCTTGACGCAGGTCGCGCCGGAACAGCCGCTCCACCGCGCCCTGGGGCTGACCGACGAGGAGCTCGACCGCATCCGGGAGCTGCTCGCGCGCGACCCGAACCATTTCGAGCTCGCCGTCTTTTCGCTGCTCTGGTCGGAACACTGCGGCTACAAGCACTCGGCCCTTCTGCTCAAACGCCTTCCTTCCCAGGGGAAACGTGTCCTGCAGGGCCCCGGCGAGAATGCCGGTGTGATCGACCTCGGCGAGGGGGAGGCCGTCGCGTTCAAGGTCGAGTCGCACAACCATCCGTCGGCGGTGGAGCCGTTCCAAGGCGCCGCGACGGGAGTCGGCGGCATCCTGCGCGACATCGTCGCGATGGGCGCGCGCCCGATCGCGATCCTCGACGGTTTGCGCTTCGCGGAGCCGGATCACCACTTCCGCCGCGCGGTGGCCGGCATCGGCCACTACGGCAACTCCGTCGGTGTCCCGACGGTCGGCGGCGAGGCGGTCTTCGACGAGGCGTACCGCGACAACTGCCTCGTCAATGCGATGTGCGTCGGCCTGCTCCCAGCCGATCGGGTTACACGCGCGCGCGCGACCGCGATCGGCGCGCACGTTGTCCTCTTCGGCGCGACGACCGGCCGCGACGGCATCGGCGGCGCGTCCGTGCTGGCGAGCGCGGAACTGGGAGAGGACGACCCCGACAAGCGCCCGTCCGTCCAGATCGGCGATCCCTTCACCGGCAAGAAGCTGATCGAGGCGTCCCTCGAGCTCGTCGACGGCGGTCTGGTCGAGTCGCTGCAGGACTGCGGCGCGGCGGGGCTGGCCTCGGCGCTCGCGGAGATGGCGCGCGACGGAGCCGGGATCGACGTCCACCTCGAACGCGTGCCGCTGCGCGAGCGCGGCATGGAACCGTGGGAGATCATGATCTCCGAGTCGCAGGAGCGCATGGTCGCGGTCGTGCGGCCGCAGATGCTCGACGCGGTTCGCCGCGTCTGCGCGCAGTGGGAGCTTCCGTGCACTCCGATCGGTGACGTCACGGACACCGGCGCACTGCGTGCGTTCTCCGACGGTGACGTCGTCGGCGAGATCCCCGCCCGCTTCTTGACGGACGAGTGCCCGCGCTACGACGTCGACCGTGAGCCGCACGAGCTTGCGCAGGTCGAGCCCTCGTCGCACAACCGCGCACCGAAGACGTGGATCTACGAACAGTACGACCAGCTCGTCGGCTCGCGAACGGTGCGGAGGCCCGGGCTCGATGGAGCCGTGCTGCGCCTGCGGCCCTCGCTGCGCGGGGTCGCGGTCTCGGTGCAGGGACCGCCGCCCGGCGAGCGTGATCCCTTCCGCGCCGGGCTGCTCGCGGTGTTGGGCGCGGCGCGAAACGTCGCCTGCGCCGGCGGCGAGCCGCTCGCACTCACCGACTGCCTCAACTTCGGCAGCCCGGAGAAGCCGGAGATCGCCTGGGAGCTGGAGCGCGCGATCGAGGGGCTGGCCGTCGCGGCCGAGGCCCTCGGCATCCCGGTCGTCTCCGGCAATGTCTCGCTCTACAACGACACCGACGGACGGTCGATCCCGCCGACGCCGGTCGTCGGCTGTGTCGGGCTCGTGGCCGACGTGCGCTTCGTGCCGGGAAGATGGCAGGCCGGCGACGTCATTCTCGTGGCGACCGCGCCTGGAGCGCTCGATCTGGCGGCTGAGGCGGCGCTCGTCCGCTATGTCTGGAAGGCTGCCCCTGTGCTGACGCTGGCACACGACGTCTCCGGCGGCGGTCTCGAGCAGGCCCTACGCGACGCCGAGGAGTACAGCGGCGCCGGGGCCCGCGTCGAGCTGCCGGAGCAGGCTCCGGGCGGGCAAGTGCTGCTCGCCTGCGCGCCGGACGACGTCGAGCGCCTCGGCAGCAAGGGCCTGCAACGCATTGGAGCCGTCGGCTGATGTGCGGCCTCTTCGGCGTGCGTTCGCCCGGCCGCGACGTCGCGCGTCTCACGTACTTCGGTCTCTTCGCGCTGCAACACCGCGGACAGGAGTCCGCGGGCATCGCCGTCTCCGACGACGGCCGTCTGACGACGCTGCGCGACATGGGGCTCGTCACGCAGGTCTTCGACGAGCAAAAGCTCCGAGGACTGCGCGGCGACCTCGCGATCGGCCACACGCGTTACTCGACGACCGGCTCGTCACAATGGTGGAACGCGCAGCCGCTCGTCCAGCACGGCAGCGCACGCACGATCGCCCTGGGCCACAACGGCAACCTCACGAACGCCGCCGAGCTCCGCGAGGAGCTCGCTGCCCAGGGTCACAGGCTCTCGACGACCGCGGATACGGAGGTGATCGCAGCGCTGATCGCCAACGAACCCGGCACGCTCGGCGACGCCGTTGCCGCCGCGATCAGCAAGCTCGACGGGGCCTTCTCCGTCGTCGCGCTCAGTGAGGGGAAACTGATCGCCTTCCGCGATCCGCGCGGGATGCGCCCACTCTGCCTCGGACGCCTCGACGGCGACTGGATCGTCGCCTCCGAGACCTGTGCGCTCGATCTCGTCGGCGCCGAGTTCGAACGCGAGGTACGGCCGGGCGAGCTGCTCGTGATCGACGAACGCGTCGAGGCGCGGCAGGTCGTTCCACAAGACGGCGGCGGCGCGCTCTGCATCTTCGAGTTCTTCTACCTCGCTCGGCCGGACTCGCGCCTCTCTGGCGTGGAGGTGCACGGCGCGCGGGTCCGGATGGGCGAACGGCTCGCGGAGGAGTCGCCGGTCGAGGCCGACCTCGTCCTCCCCATCCCAGACTCGGGGACGCCGGCCGCGATCGGCTTCTCGCGCGCGATGAACATCCCGTTCAGCGAAGGGCTGATCAAAAACCGTTACGTGGGCCGCACCTTCATCCAGCCCGACCAGGGCCTCCGTGAGCAGGGCATCAGGCTGAAGTTCAACCCGCTGGCCGAGGTCGCGGGGAAACGTGTCGTCGTCGTCGACGACTCGATCGTGCGCGGCAACACCACGCGCCAGATCGTCCAGATGCTGTTCGACGCAGGCGCGGCGGAGGTGCACGTCCGCATCTCTTCCCCGCCCGTGATCGGACAGTGCTTCTACGGCATCGATCTCGCCGATCCCGACGAGCTGATCGCGGCGAACAAGACCGTCGCCGAGGTGCGGGAGCACATCGGCGCCACGTCGCTCGCGTACCTCTCGCTCGAAGGCCTGCAAGCGTCGACGCGACGGCCGGCGTCGCAGTTCTGCCGCGCCTGTCTCACGCGGGACTACCCGACGGCGGTCCCGCGCGAGGCACGCAAGCTTCAGTTTGAAGCGGTGTAGCGAAGCCCAGCTCGAACCAGGGGCCTACTGCTCGAGGACGCGGGAGGCCTTCGCGATCCCGCGCGAAATGAGATACGCGACCGTGATCGCGGTGAATGCGGTCACCCAGCCGTTCACGTTGTAGGCGTCGCTCGCAAGGGCGATGATCGCCAGCAGGATCATCGCGAGGATGTAGACGACGAGCTCGGCGTTCCCCGGCGTCGGCATCAGGGCGTTGAGGTTGAAGTTGACATTCGGCCCCATGCCCGGGCCGCCGTGACCACCGGACTGCGATGGCGGAGGTTGCTCCGGAGGTGTGGTCGACATGCTCGCTCCTTTCGCTAGGCCGCGGTGAGGCCTGGGACATGGACGATCTCCAGCTTCAGACCGTCGGGATCGAAGAAGAACACCGCGTAATACCCCGGCAGGTAGGTGTATTCCTGCGGCTCGCTCTCGAGCTCGACGCCCCGGGTGCGTAGCCATGTAGCGCGCTCGTCCACCTCGTTGCGCGAATCAGCCTCGAACGCAAGATGGTGCAGGCCGACGCGGTAGCGATCGTACGGACCGGGATCGGACTGCGCCTCGCGCAAACCGATCGCGGTTCCGGGCCCGGTCAAGTACCAGATCGTCTCGCCGCGTTCGCCCTCCACCTCGGAGACGGTGTGGTAGCCGAGCGGGCCCAGCAGCTCCGCGTAGAACGGCAGGCTGCGCTCGATCGAGGAGACGACCAGATCGAGGTGGTGGACGCCCGTTGAGCGCACGGCTGGCGGTTTCGGGTTTCAGCGCCGCGGCACCATCTCCTCCGCTCGGCCATATCTCACGGCGCGCTTGACGGCCCGCGGATCGAGCCCGCGCTCGAGTAGCTGCTGCCTCAGCTCGCCCTCGCTCGCCATCCGCAGGAAGAGCCACGCCAGCGCGACGAGGGTGACGATCGAGCCCTCGATCATCATCACCGCACCTGCGATGCCCTGATCCTCGAGCGCAGAGAGGCCCCAGAGCCGGTTCTGGTGCTGGTAGACGGCGTAGAAGACGCTGCCGGACCAGAAGAAGACGTTGCCGAGCACCGTCTCGACGGCGCGCACCGCGGCGATGTACGCCAGCTTCGCGCCGGTGCCGAACCATTCCGGCGCCGGCAGCGTCTCGAGCACCGGCAGCCACATGATCGTGCCGCCGGTGAAGAAGCAGAAGTGCTCCAGGGCATGCACCGAGTCGTGCCGAACGGCCGCGTCGTACAGGTATGGGAGGTGCCACGCGTACAGGTCGACGGCCCAGAGCGGCAGCGCGACGAACGGATGGGCCAGGAAGCGCAGCCTGTGCATCACGGCCAGCGCCGGGCGCAGGATCGGCCCCGTCAGCCCCGCGAGCAGCGCCAGCGGAGCGAGGTCCCCGAGCAGCACGTGCTGCAGCATGTGGAAAGAGAACATCCGCTCGCCGAGGGCGTGCACCGGCGACACGAAGGCGACGAGCAGCATGAGGATGCCGAACGCGAACAGCACGACGCGCCAACGGGGCACGGGGGTTCCGCGGTCGCGCAGGGTCAGGACGCGGCGCGCGTAGAAGGCGGCGGCGACCAGCGTCGGAACGATCTGGAGCGGGTCGAGCGTCCAGCTCGTGTTGGGCTGCAGGTGCGCGATCATGTCTGCGTGCACCTCTTTCATTACCACCTGGTCACGAGCAAGGTGCGCGAGGTCGAGGCACGGTACCTGGGCAAGCTCGGCTTCACGCTCGTCGCCCGTCACGGGCGGATCGGCGAGGACACGACGTCGTTCGAGTCGGGCTACGGCTGGGAGGACCTCGACCGGATGGGCTTCAAGCTGCGCCTGTCGGAGCTCGAGCGGGGCGCGGTGAACGTCGTCGTCCAGCCCGGCCAATGGGAGTTGCCGCGCGTCGACCACCTCGGCTTCGCGCTCGACGAGGAAGACTTCGTCGCGACGCTGACGCGCGCGGAGGTGCGCGAGCTTCGCGTGCAGGAGCACGGCGGCCGCCGGACGTTCGTCTCGACGAACGCCGGTTACCGGCTGGAGCTGCACCCGCCGCGCGACTGGCTGGACGATCTCTTGGCGGGCTCGTCCGAGCTACAGCTGGCCGAGCTGCATCTGCGCGCCGACGATCCTGAGCTGAAGGCGTCGACGCTCGGCGAGCTGTTGGCGGCGCCGTATACCCACGACAGCGTGATGGTCGGCGACACGCTGGTGCGGTTCGTCCCGGACGGGCCACAGGGACGTCCGCAGCTGCACGCAGAGCTGTTCGTCTGAGTCCCGGCCGCGTTCGCCACTGTCCGAAAGTGCGAATTGACGGCGCACGCGCACGCCTGCATTCTCATTGCCGTGATTCGTTTCGTGCTCTTCGTGATCGCAAGCGCGTGCGTCGCGGCCGCCATCGCCGCGGTGCGGCCGGCGCCCGCTGCGGCCGGTTGGTGCTGGCCGAGCTGTTCCACGTACGGCCTGCTCGGAGCCGGGACGTCGACGTACAACGGTTGTTGGTATTCGAGCGGCGAGGTCTGCAGCGGTTGGAGTTACTGGAGCACGAACGGCGTCGTGAAGACGTGCTATCCCGGCTGCGACTATTACGGGAACACGCGCGGGACGATTCTGTACGGCTTCGAGAACGGCAACCGCATCCGCGGCCGGTACACCTTGCTGTCGAACAGGTTCTACATCCAGCCCTACGAGGTCGGCATGGGTGGCTACCTACGCGCGCAGGTCGCGTGGTATTCAGGTCCGGCTTCGCAGATCAATGCGGCGGCGGCAGGATGACGCGGCGCTTCGTCGTCGCGGCAGTCGCGCTCGTCGCGGCCACCATTGCGCTCGCGGCGATCGTGGCCACGCAAGGCGGCGCGTCGAGGCGCGGCAGTCTGGCACGGCTCTCGAACGACGGGCGAACCGTCGCGCTCCAGCGCGGTGAGATCGTCCGCGAGGCGCACCTCCAACGCGCATCACTGCTCGCCGTCCACGGCCGCTTGGCCGTCTACAAGCTCGAAGGCCGCAACTCGACCTGTTTCGGGACCGGCGACTCGAAAGACGTCGGTCAGGTCGGATCGGTCGAGTGTGCGCACGGTCCGTTCCCGACCGCGGGGCGGCCGGTCCTCGACCTCTCGATCTACGAGGGCGCGACGCGCGGCGTGCGGGAGCTGTCCCTGTACCGAGTCGAGGGCATCGCTGCCGACGGAGTCACGGCCGTGGAATTCCTCCGGCCCGACGGGAGCGTCGCGCTGAAGGTGCCGGTGTCGGGCAACGTCTACTCCACGACCGACGTCCCGAGCGGCGCGATTGCAGGCGTCGCGGCGCTGGACAGGGCCGGCAAGGAGCTCTGGCGGTCACCCTAAAGTAGGTCCGCCAGGCGCTCTACACTCGTGCTCTCTTGACCGGGAGCGCGAAGACGTACGAGGGGGCCGGCGTCTCGCTCGCGACAGCCGAGTCGATCGTCGAGCGGCTGCGGGCGGCCGTCGAATCGACCGGAGCCGAGCGGTTCGGCGCGTTCGCCGGGCTCTACCCGCTCGACGAGCGCCGCCTGCTGGCGGCCTCGATGGACAGCGTCGGATCCAAGCTGATGCTCGCGCGCCGCGCCGGCAGGCTGCGCTCGGCCGGCATGGATCTCGCGGCCCACTGCATCAACGACGTCCTCTGCAGCGGTGCCGAGCCGCTGTTCCTGCTCGACTACGTGGCCGCGAACCGCATCGACGAGGAACAGGTCGCCGAGCTCGTGGCCGGCGCGGCCGACGTCTGCCGGCACGCCGGCTGCGTCCTCGTCGGCGGCGAGACGGCCGAGCTGCCCGGCATCTACCAGCCGGACGAGCTCGATTTCGCGGGAACCTGCGTGGGGATCGTCGACCGCGACCGTCTGATCGACGGCTCGCGCTGCGAGGCGGGCGACGCAATCGTCGGCCTGCCGTCGAGCGGCCTGCACACGAACGGGTTCACGCTCGTCCGAGCGCTCGTCGGGGACGGAGAGTTCGACGCGGAGCTGCTGCTCGCGCCGCATCGCCTCTACGTGCACGAGGTGCGCGACCTTCGGGGCCAAGCGGAGGTTCGCGCGCTCGCCCACGTCACGGGTGGAGGCATCCTCGGCAACCTCTCGCGCGTGCTGCCGGCCGGGATCGAGGCGCGGATCGACTGGGACCGCTGGGAGCGTCCGCCCGTCTTTCGCTGGCTGGCCGACCGCGGCATCGCGGAGGATGAGCTGAGGCGCGTCTTCAACCTCGGCATCGGTATGTGCGCAGTCGTTCCCGAGGCGCCTCCCGACGCGCTCGTGATCGGAGAGCTCGCATGATCGGCGTCCTCGTCTCCGGGGAGGGCACCAACCTGCAGGCGTTGATCGAGGCGGGGCTGCCGATCGCTGCGGTGGCTTCGAACCGCGCCGGCGTGCCCGCGCTGCACCGCGCAGACGCGGCCGGCGTCGCCGTGCGGGTCTTCGAGCTCGACCGGTACGCCGACCGCGAAGCCCGCGACCGCGAGCTGGCCGACTGGCTGCAGCTGCGCGGAGTCGACCTCGTCGTCCTCGCCGGCTACATGCACCTGCTCACCACGCCCTTCCTCGATCGCTTTCCCGACCGGATCGTCAACGTCCACCCCTCGCTCCTACCCGAGTTCCCCGGCGCGCATCCGCTCGACGACGCGCTGACGGCGGGCGTCGAGACGACGGGCGTGACCGTGCACTTCGTCGACGAGGGGCTCGACACCGGCGCCGTGATCCGGCAGGAGCCCGTCGCCGTCGAGCCGCGTGACACGCTGCTCGACCGCATCCACGCAGTCGAGCACAGACTTCTGCCCGAGGTGGTGCGAGAACTGTGCGCGCGCTGATCTCCGTCTACGACAAGACGGGGCTGGGGGAGTTCGCACGCGGGCTCTCGGAGCTCGGCTGGCAGCTCGTGGCCAGCGGCGGCACCGCCGACTACCTCGAGCACGAAGTCGGCCTCGACGTCGATCGCGTCGAGGAGCTGACCGGCGTCGCCGAGATGCTCGGCGGTCGCGTCAAGACGCTACACCCGCGCATCCACGCGGCGATCCTTGCCAGGCGCGACCACACCGAAGACGTCGCGACGCTGGAGGAGCAGGAGATCGAGCCGTTCGACCTCGTCTGCGTGAACCTCTATCCGTTCAGCGAGGTCGCCGGCCGCTACGGCGTACGCGAGGAGGAAGCGGTCGAGATGATCGACGTCGGCGGCCCGTCGATGCTGCGCGGAGCCGCGAAGAACTTCGCCCACTGCGCGCCGGTGTGCCGCCCGGACCGCTACGCCGGAATCCTCGCGGAGCTTCGAGAAGCCGGTGCGCTCTCGGTCGGGACACGTCGTGCCCTCGCGGCCGAGGCGTTCGCGACGACGGCGTCGTACGAGACGGCGATCGCACGCTGGTTCGGTGACGTCGAGGCGTTCCCCGAGACGCTCGTGCTGGCGTTCGAGAAGGTGACCGACCTCCGTTACGGAGAGAATCCACATCAACGGGGCGCCTACTACTCCGAACAGGGAGCGCGTGTCCACCTGCTCTCGCGGGTCGAGCAGCTGCACGGCAAGGAGTTGTCGCTGATCAACCTGCTCGATCTCTCGGCGGCGAGACTGATCCTGCGGGAGTTCGCGCTTCCCGCCTGTGTGATCGTCAAGCATGCGAATCCCTGCGGCGTCGCGGTCGCCGGCACGATCGAGGAGGCCTACGAGCGCGCGCTCGCAGCGGATCCGGTCTCCGCCTTCGGCATGGTCTGTGCGGTCAACCGTCCCGTTTCCGAGGGCCTCGGCGAGGCGCTGGCGGATCGTTTCATCGACGTGCTCTTCGCCCCGGACTACGACGACACCGCGCTCGAGGCGTTGCGCCGGAAGGAAGCGATCCGGATCCTCCGCGACGGCGAGCGCCGCGGGTTTCCGCGCGGTGAGCGTGACGTCAAGCGCGTACTCGGCGGCCTGCTCGTGCAGGACCGCGACTGGGACGTCGACGACCGCGAAGGAATGGAGGTCGCGTGCGGCACGCCGACGGAGGAGATGTGGGGCGACCTCGTCTTCGCGTGGCGCGTGTGCAAGCACGTCGGCTCGAACGCGATCGTGGTTGCGAAGGACCTCGCGACGATCGGCATCGGCGGCGGTCAGACGAGCCGCGTCGACGCGGTCAAGCTCGCGCTCGACAAGGCGCGCAAGCACGGCCACGACGTCGGCGGCGCGGTGCTCGCGTCAGACGCGTTCTTCCCGTTCCCGGACGGACCGCAGGTCGCGCTCGCCGCGGGCGTCCGCGCGATCATCCAACCCGGCGGCTCGAAGCGCGACGTCGAGGTCGTGGAGGCCGTGCGCGCTGCGGGGGCGACGATGGTCTTGACCGGCCGCCGCCACTTCCGGCACTAGAGCTCGCCGGGTGGGGCCATGCGGTAGAGGAACGGCCCGCTCGCCTGCGAGATCGCAAAGATCAACCCGATGCCCTGTTCCTGTGTCGACGCTTTCTCGAGGCCGCCGGCGTAGATGGGGTCGTAGCCTGCGTCGCGGATCAGTTGCTCGACGACCTCACGCGCTTCCTCGTCGCCCGTCCAAATGTTCGAGGGCCTGTTCTTCTGCTGCCCGAGCTGGTCATAGAGCCGCGCGAAATTGAGATTGAAGGACTTCGCGGTCGGTCCGTTCGTCTTCGACTTGACGAACTCGGCGTTCGAGGCGAAACCGTCGGGGGGTGCCGCGCCGACGAGATTCGTCGCGTCGACGACGGTCTTGCCTTCGATGCCCTGAACCTTCTCGAGCGCGTCTGCTATTGCCCCTCCGGGCACGGCGACGAGGACCGCGTCGGCGTCGGAGACGTCGCCGCCGTCCTGCCCGATCCGGGTCACCTCGTGACCGGCCTTTTCCCAGAGGTCGGCGAGCCCTCCACCGACGTTGCCCTTTCCCACCGCGGCGATCTTCATGACGCTCCTTTGGTCGCTTTCGGAAACTATTCCGCAATGGACACTCTCAACGTCGAGGCGATGATGCGAGAGGCACTCGTCGAAGCGGAGGCGGCCGGCAAAGCAGGCGAGTATCCGATCGGAGCGGTCGTGGTGATCGACGGCGCCGTGATCTCGCTGGGCCGATCACGCCAGCGGGAGCGCCGCTCGCGGCTCGCTCACGCCGAGCTGGAGGCGCTGCAGAACGGCGGCGAGACGCTCTGGACGCGCCATGAGGCAACTACCGAAGTCCGGGGTCTGACCCCTGCGGGGTCAGACCCCAGCAGTTCGGCGAGGAATCACGTGCGTTGTTCGAGCGGTACGAGCTCCGCCTGCTGGACTGGCTCGACGACAAGGTGACGCGCCATAGGCAGACGCGGGGCCAGGACTAAGCTTCCCGGCAATGGCGCGCGAGTACCCGTCCGTCCTCGAACTGGTCGGCGACACGCCGATCGTCAAGCTCCTGTCGCTCGGCCGCGGCGTCAGGCCGCGCCTGATCGCGAAGCTGGAATACCTCAATCCGGGCGGCTCGGTGAAAGACCGCATCGGCCTCGCGATGATCGAGAAGGCGGAGCAGGAGGGAAAGCTGAAGCCCGGCGGCACGATCGTCGAGCCGACCTCCGGCAACACCGGCGTCGGGCTCGCGATCGCCGCCGCCCAGAAGGGCTACCGCTGCATCTTCGTCATGCCGGACAAGATGAGCCAGGAGAAGATCTCGATGCTGCGCGCGTACGGCGCCGAGGTCGTGATCTGCCCGACCGCGGTCGAGCCCGACTCGCCCGAGTCGTACTACTCCGTCTCCGACCGGCTCGCCGAGGAGATCCCCGGCGGCTTCAAGCCGGACCAGTACTCGAACATGTCCAACCCGGAGGCGCATTACCACGTCACCGGGCCCGAGATCTGGGAGCAGACCGGCGGCGAGCTGACGGCGATCGTCATCTCCGTCGGCACCGGCGGGACGATCTCCGGCGTCGGCCGCTACTTCAAGGAGAAGCAACCGGACGTGCTGATCGTCGGGGCCGACCCGGAAGGCTCCGTCTACACGGCGAAGGAGGAGCGCGACGTCCATCCGTATCTCGTCGAGGGGATCGGCAAAGACACGTGGCCGAAGACGATGGATCCCTCCGTCGTCGACGAGTGGGTGCGCGTCTCCGACCGCGACTCCTTCCTGACCGCACGGCGGCTGGCACGTGAGGAGGGCCTCCTCGTCGGCGGCTCCGGCGGCACGACCGTCTGGGCGGCGCTCGAGCTCGCGCAGCGCTTCGGACCGGAAGCGACGATCCTCTCGATGATCCCCGACTCGGGGCGCTCCTACATGTCGAAGTTCTACGACGACAACTGGATGCTCGAGCACGGGTTCGTCGAGCGGCGGGTGCCGCCGCCGACCGTCTTGGAGCTGTTGCGTGCAAAGCGCACGGAGGAGACGGAAGTGCCGACGCTGATCACCATCGCCGCGCACCAGAAGGTCGGCGAGGCGATCGACGTGATGCAGCGGTACTCGATCTCGCAGCTCCCCGTCGTGCGGGACGGCGAGCTCGGATCGCTCGCGGACGTGATCGGCTCCCTCCAGGACCGCGACCTGCTCGACCGTGTGTTCAAGAACCCGGATGCGCTGCACGAGGACGTGGCCGCGGCCATGCAGCCGCCGCTCGCTGCGGTCGAGGCGGACCAGACGCTCGACGAGGTGTTCGCGACGCTGACCGGCCGCACGAACGCCGTCGTCGTCGCCCGTGAGGGCAAGCCGGTCGGCGTGCTCACGCGGTCGGATCTGCTCGAGTTTCTCGCGCACCAGCGCCAGACGAGCTGAGCCTCAGAGACGCTCGTCACCGATCCTGCGCCAGCTACGATCGCAGCATGGCGACCGAGCCGCTACAACAGCTTCTACAACACGCGTTTCCCGACGCCACCGAGCTACGCGTCGAAGACCGTACCGGCGGCGGCGACCACTTCCAGGTGACGGTTGCGACACCCCGTTTCAACGAGCTGCCCCTGCTCGAACAGCACCGGCTCGTCAACGAGGCACTGGCGGATCCGCTGCGGGACGGCACCATCCACGAACTGCGAATCAAGACGAAAGGAAGCGAATGAACGAGCTGCGCGAGCGAATCCAGGCCGTGATCGAGACCGAGCCCGTCACGCTCTTCATGAAAGGCACACCGCAGTTCGTGATGTGCGGAAACTCCGACCGCGCCCTCCGCGCGCTGCGTGCCGCCGGCGCGCCCGTGACGGCGGTCGACATCCTTCCCGACCCGTCGATCCGCCAGGAGCTGTCCGCGGTCTCGGGCTGGCCGACGATCCCGCAGGTCTTCGTCCGCGGCGAGCTGATCGG
>WNGD01001930.1_pt1 | contig 22014 bp, 16 predicted proteins | sample 5400671 | NCBI WGS metagenome assembly WNGD01 (sample SAMN13153369, study PRJNA577476) | soil metagenome | isolation source: 40 cm soil or saprolite under grassland replicate 2 | place: USA:California | collected 2016-06-15 | reverse complement strand
CAGCGGTATCCCGAGCTTTTCGAGATCGCCTTCTGTCAACTCCGCCAGCACATCGCCGTCTATCGCGTTCTCGACGAAGCGTTGGGCGTACCTTTCCAGACCGATCGATGCGAGCCACTCGGCGATGCCTTTCATGGCACTTCCCAAAAACGCTCTGCCGAGAGATTGCCAACGATCACCGCTACCTGCCTCTCGACCAGATCGGCCGCTAACCCTGGCAGTTGACCATGCTGGACTGCGACCTATCAACTCATCATCCTGGCGACCGGCTCACCCAGTGCGAGCAGCCGCTGTGCTTCTTCGACTTCCGGAACTTCGGGCCCCGCGTCGAAGCCGACGAGGGCCGGAACGAGCAATTCGCTGGCCGCCTGGTCCCGAGCCGTCGCCTTATAGAGCTTCGCAAGTGACAGGGCAGCGCGCAGCTCAAACGTTCGCGTCTGTTGGACGCGGGCGATGGCGATGGCGCGCATGAAAGCCGATTCGGCGGCCGCAAGGTCAGGCCGCAGCAGTTTCAGGAGAAGCTCGCCACGCCCTCGGTACATCTCGGCCTCGAACCAGCGCTGCCCGGTCCGCTCGATCGCGGCGAGTTGCGCATCCAAAGTGGCCAGTCCGACCTCAACGCGGCCTGCTTCCGCCTCACGCTCCGCCAGCAACGTCCCGGTAAGTGGTGCAAATAAACGATAATCCATCTCATTCCATAGCGCCAAACCCTCGCGCATTCCTGCTTTTCCATCTCCGTCGCCGGCGCACCAACGTGCCCAGCCATGGAAAAATGAGCCGTCCGCCAGCCGCATCGGCAGTCCGTGCTCGCGCGCTAGTACGAGGAGCTCTTCCGCATGCGGTCTGGCCAGCTCGGGTTTGCGGCAGATGCCAGCAAAACGGCACTTATAGGCATGCGCCCACGCGACTGACGGAAGATGACCGCTTTGCCGGGCGAGGCTGAGTGCGCTGTCCAGCAGGCGAGCCGCCTGATCGACTTCCCCGAGAGGCCACAGGACCCCGGCCAGCCAGCCAGTGGCCACAACTTTGTCATCGAAGACGAACCGGGGGGCAAGATGGTGATAGCGCTCGTGCTCATAGGCCGCGAGGGCCTGTTCAAGATGCGTCCGCGCAGCGGTGTAGTCGCCCTGGAACCAGCAAGTTACACCAAAGACGTGGTGTGCCCGGCCCGCCGCTGGCAATCCGGGCGATTGCTGAGCGTCACGCAGGGAAGCCGCCGCCACCTCGCGCATTGGCGCGAGGTCGGCGCGCACAAAGCTTACCAGCCACATACCGTAATAAGCCGAGAACCTCGCAGCGGCATCTTCAATCCCCGCGGCAAGCTCGCGGGCGCGCGCAAACGCAGCAATCGTCTCTGGCTGGCTGTGCCCGCGACCATGAAGTAAAGCGTGACCGTACGTGGTCTGCAGCCGCAGCCGGAGGAGTCGCTGGGCGGGACCATCGGGCAGTCCCTCGGCCAGGCTGATCGCCTTTTCGAGATGCGCGATCGCCTCGTAGTTGGCGGATCTGTCCAACGCCCGGTCACCTGCCTTGACCCACCACTCGATGGCGGCCTCGCCGAGCCCCGCTTGCGTGAAATGATGGGCGACGACCTCAGGCTGGGCGTCGGCTGTCTGGAACCGATCGCGCAAGGTCTCGGCAATGCGCCGGTGCAGCACCTGCCGGCGACTCTTGAGCAGGTTCTCGTAGGCTACGTCCTGAACCAACGCGTGCTTGAAAGTGTAAATGGCTTCCGGCGGCTCACCGCGGCGGAACACAAGCTCCGCGTCCTCAAGCTGGGCGAGCGCGTCCTTCAACGCCGTCTCGTCGCGCCCGACCAACGCGCGCAGCAGAAAATAAGAGAACTCGCGCCCGATCGCGGCACCGATCTGGGCGATCTCCCTCACCGCGGCCAAGCGGTCGAGGCGCGCCATCAGCGAGTCATGGAGCGTCGCGGGAATGGCGAGCGGGGGCAGAGGTCCATCGAGCCGATAGCCATCGGCGTCCTCGATGAGGATGCCGGCTTCCAGCACGGCCTTGGTCAGTTCCTCGACGAACAGTGGGTTGCCATCCGTCTTGACCACGATCTGTTCTGTCACTTCGGGGGGCAGCGGGCGGCCGCCCGTCACCCGCGCGATCATGCTTTCGACGTCCGAGCGGTCGAGGCGGCCCAGCGGCAAGGTGCTGACATTGAGTAGATCAACCCACGGCGGCTCGAACTCCGACCGGAAGGTGAACAGCGCCAGTACCGGTAGCTGGCGAACCCGCTCGACAGTGAGGTCGAGCAGTTCGAGGGAGGTGGCATCGGCCCAGTGTATGTCCTCAAAAAAGAGCAACGTCGGTTGCTGCCGCGCGAGACCCTCGATTTGGTCGAGCAGTGCCGCCAGTGTCTGGCGGCGTTGCTGCGTGGAGCTAAGCGCGAGCGGCGCGTATCGTTCGCCGAACGGGATCGAGAGCAGCGCCGCAAAAAGCCTCGCGACAGCTTGAGCCCGCGATTTGTCCACGGCGAGGATCGCTTCGAGTTTGTCGAGCTTTTGCTCGGGTGCATCGTCGGCCTTAAACCCCGCCGCCCGCTCTAGTTGGGCGATGAACGGATGAAGCGCGCTGTTGGTGTGGTAGGGCGAGCATTGATAACGCAAGCGCGCGTGCGGCTCGCTGGCAATGCGCTCGGCGAGAGCTGCCGCCAGGCGAGATTTGCCGATCCCCGGCTCGCCCGAGATCAGCACGATCTGCCCCTCACCTTCCCAGGCGAGGCGCTGGCGGTCCACCAGAAATTTGATCTCGTCCTCGCGGCCGATGAGATCGGTCAGACGGGCGCTGCGGACTGCCTCGAAACGGCTCTCGGAAGTCGACACGCCCTCGACCGCCCATGCCGCAACCGGCTCGGCAATGCCCTTGACGTCATGGCAGCCGAGGTCGCGCAGACGGAACAGGTCGCCGAGCAGACGGCGCGTAGTGGCGGCGACGACCACCGTCCCAGGCCCAGCCAGGGCCTGAAGACGGGCGGCAAGGTTCGGCGTCTCCCCGATCAGAGCGTTCTCCCACAACGCACCTTCTCTGCCGAGGTCGCCGACCACGACCAAGCCGGTTGCAATGCCAATGCGGACCGCAAGCGGTTCCACAGCGTGCGTCTTGAGCCGCGCAACGGCGGTAGCGATATCGAGCGCCGCCCGCACGGTGCGCTCGGCATCGTCTTCATGCGCGCGCGGATAGCCGAAATAGGCCAGTATCCCGTCGCCCCGGAAATCCGCGAGGAAGCCGTCGTAACTTTGCACGACGCGAGCGCAGGCCGCGTGATAGGCATCCATCACAGCGCCCATGTCCTCCGGATCGAGCCGGGCCGATAGGCCCGTCGAGCCCACCAGATCGCAGAGCATTACGGTAAGCTGGCGTCGTTCGGCGGTGTCCTGCCGATTCGGTCCGCTCACGGTTTGCGGCGTTGTGAGCACCGCTCCGCCGAGTTCCGCGATCGCGCGCAGCATCTTTTTGCGGTGCCCCAGCAGGATGCCGATTTTTTCGAGATCCTCATCCGTCAGATCGCGCAGGACGCTCGCATCGATGCGGTTTTCCGCGAAGCGCTGGGCGTACTCACCGAGACCGAGCGACTTTAGCCAGTTTGCGATCTGCTGCTGCATCGTCGGGCCTACCATTATGAGCCGAGGTCCCCGAGAGTGAAATCAGACCTCTTTAATTCTGTCCTGCTGACAAGCCCCTCGACAGCTCGTATGCCTCCCATGAATTCGGGCGGAGTTCGCACATGTGCCGTCTTAAACCTGCTAACGTGCAAGTCGCCCGAAAGGTACGTCTTGCCTCTGGGTGCAGGTGCATGTGAAACGCCAGAACTGCAGCCGGAAATTGAATCACAATGGGTGGTCGTATGCAATCAATCTTCCACGGTACAGGCCAGCCGGAGCAGGCAGAGAGCACTCATCATCTCGACGGAAATGTAGCACGACTAGGCGTGGGCTTTTGGCTCGAGCGGGATCTAAACGGAGCTGAGCGATGCAACGATGTGGGAGGCGTGCTCGGCTCGCTCAATCACGCAAGCACGTGATTCTGAAAGCGTCGGTACGGGGAAAGAATGCGAGACAAATCTTTCGTCCACAGAAGACCCACGATTCCGTTTTCCTGTCTTCCTCACCTGCTGGAATATCAAGCAAAGCGCATTCCCGACGGGCCGGCGATTTTAGCTCCCGGGCGTGTCTCGCTGACATACCGTGACCTTTATCAGCACATCGAACAGATAAGGCATACGCTGCGGGCAATGGGAATTGGTCGGCGTGACCGCGTCGCCGTGGTGCTGCCGAATGGTCCAGAAATGGCGGTGGCGATTCTCGCAATGGCGGCAAACGCTGTGTGCGCACCGGTGAACCCAGCCTATCAGGCCGAAGAACTGGATAGATATTTCTCTGATCTGCTACCTCGCGCGTTGATCACCGAGGCTGGGATCGATTCCCCCGCGCGACGTGTGGCGCTGTCGCGCGGCGTGTGTGTCATCGAGTTATCGGCTGCGTTGGATGCACAGGCCGGTCTTTTCACGCTCGCTGGAGATCGGAAGGATGCGCGGGCTGACGAGCTAGTTAGCCCCGGCCATGTGGCGATCCTGCTGCTCACGTCAGGCACGACGGCGCGCCCAAAGATTGTCCCGCAGACGCACGCCAATATCTGTGCGTCGGCTTACAGCTCCGTCGCCGCGTGGGCGCTAAGTGATACGGATCGCTGCATCAACATGCTGCCGCTGTTTCACGGCCATGGCCTGCATAACACGCTAATGGCCTCGCTGGCGGCCGGTGCGAGCGTCGTATGTACCGCCGGCTGGGACGCTAACAGTTTCTTTTCATGGCTAACCGCGTTCCAACCGACGTGGTACTCCGCGGTGTCCACCATACATCAAGCAATTCTCGGCCAGGCTCGGCACAATCACGAGCGGCTGGCGGAATGCCGTCTACGCTTCATCCGTTCCGGATCTGCTCCTCTGCCATCTCACATCTTAATGGAACTGGAGTCGACCTTCGAAGCGCCCGTGATCGAGTACTATGCGATGACGGAAACCACTTCCACACCAATCGCGTGCAATCCGCTACCGCCGGCCCGGCGCAAAGCCGGATCGGCCGGCATACCGGTGAGTTTGGACGTCGCGATTATGGACGAAGGAGGAGCTTTGCTGACCAACGCTCAGACCGGAGAGGTCGTTGTCCGCGGCGCGGGCGTCATGCCGGGCTACGATGGCGATCCAATGGCGACGGAGGCCGCGTTTGCGGGCGATTGGTTCAAGACAGGGGACCTCGGGTTCTTCGACGACGACGGCTACCTTTTTCTCGCCGGCCGCAGCCGGGAAATCATCAATCGCGGTGGGGAGAAAATCGCTCCGCAGGAAGTCGACCAAGTGCTCCTGGAGCATCCAGCGGTGGCAGAGGCCGTCACCTTTGCCGTCCCCCATGCCACGCTGGGGGAGGATGTTGCCTCGGCGGTCGTGTTGCGCTCCCCCGGTGTCGCGACGCCGAAAGAAATACGCCAGTTCGCCATCGGCCGCATCGCCGACTTCAAGGTCCCGCGCCAGGTACTCGTCGTCAGTAAAATTCCCAAAGGCCCGACCGGCAAGGTGCAACGTATCGGCTTGGCGTCCAAGTTGGGTCTTGCGGCCGATACTGCTCTGCCCCGGCCCTTCGTCGCGCCACGAACGCCCCTCGAGAAATTGCTGGCCAAGCGCTGGGCAGAGATCCTTCAGCTCGAGCAGATTGGTATCCACGATGACTTCTTTGCATCGGGAGGAGACTCTCTCCTCGCCGCACATGTTCTCGCTCACATCTACAACGTTACGAAAATTGAGCTCGAGGCCTCGAGATTTTTTGAGGCGCCGACCGTCGCGGAGGTGGCGCACCATCTCGAACAGCTGATCCAGGCCGGCCAAGCGCTCCGAGCTCCTGCGACCCTTGTCCGCGCGGCGCGAGAAAATGGACTAATGCCAGCTTCACCCGCGCAGGAGCATTTGTGCAAGCTACAGCATGCACTGTCTGACATCCCCTGTTTCAATATTCTCTACGCGCTGCGAATAACGTCGCCGTGCGACGTGGCGGTCCTGGAGCGGAGCATCAACGAGATCGTGCGACGGCACGAAATTCTGCGTACAACCATCGCACGCATCGAGGGTCGATACGTGCAGATCGTTGCGCCGCAGCTCACTGTGCCTCTCGCGTTTGACGATCTGCACGCGTTGCCGGAATCGAGGAAGCAAACCCTCGGGCATCAATTCCTTCAAGATGAACTGCTTCATTCCTTCGATCTTGCGCAAGGACCCCTGCTTCGAGCCCGCCTGATGCGCTTGGCGAAGCAGGAATACGTCTTGATCCTTTCAACGCATCAGATCGTCAGCGACGGCTGGTCCTTCGGCGTGCTCGCGAACGAACTGGCCGCTTTGTACGATGCTTTCTCCTCCGGCGTGGAATCTTCCCTGGCGCCGCTCTCGATTCAGTTTGCGGATTTTGCATTCTGGCAGCGGCGCTGGCAGTCACATCCGGACATGATCGCGCAGCTCGCTTATTGGCGAGAGCAGCTTTGCGATCCATTACCCGCGATAAAGCTTGCCAAGCGGCGCCCTCCAAGACAGACAATCGACGCTTTCGGGACAGCGCGGCGGGAGTGGGCGTTGCCGACGGGCTTGTCGGAGGCTGCCAAGCGCTTCGGTCAGCGCGAAGGCGGCACGTTGTTCATGGCCCTCGTCGCAGCCTTGAAGACGCTGTTGCATCGCTACCTGGCTCAGGACGATTTGCGAGTGGCCACGCTCGTCGCCAATCGAAATCGTCCGGGGACCGAGGGACTAATCGGCCCGCTCGCCAACACGGTGATTCTGCGCACCAGCCTCGCTGGCGATCCCAATCCGTTGGAAGTGATGCGCCGCGTTCGTGCAACCACGCTTGCAGCTTACGCCCACCAGGACCTTCCGTTTGAAGACTTGGTCGAGAGCCTGGAGCGGGAGCGCTCCCGCAGCCCCCTCGCGCTATCGGACATAATGATCACCTTGCACAACGCCTCGTTGCGGCCTATCATCAATTGTCGCACGCTCACTTTCGAGGAAGCCAATCCCGGGATGCCGGCGCCTTTGGTGACGATAACGTCAGCCGACGTTATCTTCATGCTGCATGAAACCGCACAGGGCCTCCGGGGACATTGTGTCTACAAGCCGCATCTATTTGGTTCTAGGACTATCGATCGCCTGCTACGAGACTTTCAGGGAGTGCTTGAGCAGATGATGGCGCAACCGGAGCGCCCGATTTCAACAATCCGGATCTCGCGCAATCCGTCGCAACCGCAAGGACGTGCCTTCGACGCCGAGCGGGCGACGTAAATCCTGAGGAGCTGGGCCATGGGACGATGGATGATCGAACTGTTCTCGTTAAAGCAATTGGATGCGATGGAGCAAAAGGACTACGATCTTCTCAGGAACATAGTCCTGAGGGAGTTAGAATCTTCTTCGCAAATCAGGAGGATCCTCGAGAAAAAGATACGTCCAATTTACAAGAGATTGACGGCCAAGACAAAGACACGCGGAATTGGCAAAAAACGGAGTTCTAAGAAAAAGAGACGGGCAAGGCGTCGCAGCTGACGCCTGAGGTCCGGAGTAGAGACTCGTTGAGTAAGTACATGCGTCGCGTTTCTTCATAATCTAAGGGCCAACACGAATTCCGAGGAGGGAGATGTCATGGGAAGCCCGGTGGGAGTGTTCAGTAACAAGGAAGTAAAGTCACTTTCAAAAAACGACATAGCGCTGCTCAAGGCATACGTTCTGCATCTCATCCAGCATTCTCCAGAGATCCGCCGGATACTCCATACAGACCGGAAACTCCTGAGGAGACTGACCAGGGATCCGCGCATCAATAAGATATTGAGAAGAGAAGCAGGCGCTCTGAAAAAGAGACTGGAGAAGGAATAGACACCCCGGCAGTGCTGCCAAGGGACACGAGCTAACAGGAAATGTGACTATCTGCGCAGCGCCAGGGAGCAGCTGCGCGGGAGTGCATTCGTGCTCGGCAATCCGGCGGGGCCAAAGATGACAATGCGAATTATCGCGGGCATCCTTTCTCTTGCGGCGCTGATTTGGGTCGAGGCAGCGACCGCGCAGAAGACGTTTTCGTTGAGTGTCAGTCATCATACTGCCGTTCCGCCGTTGAGCGAGGAAGAAGTCAAGCGAATCCTGGCCGACGCGTCGAAGATGCTACAAAAAGTTTCGCATTCCGACTGCAATGTGACCTTCACACTCAGCGGCCCAATCCGCACCTTCCCGCGACCGGATATGCCGGCACCTGATGAGCCAATTGTAAAAAGGAACAACATCGCCGCGTTCCATCGCGTGGATTCCGATGTGACTGGCACGGACTTTCACGTCAAGGTTGTCAAGGAGATCCGCTTCTGCAGGCCGGACTTACCGAACCCGAATGGACTTTTTGAGGGGTGTTCGTTTCTTCGACCTGTTTCGCGTTCGATAATTGTCGTTCACCCCAAGTTTCATAAGAATCCACATGATCTCGACGGGCCGCCCCTGTCGGACTACCCCGATCACGTTTTATGGGCTCACGAGTTTGGGCACCTGACAGGCTTGCCGCATCGGCGTGCCCGGCTCGCACTTATGACGCCCTGCTCTCTTACTGAATTCACCGATCCCAATACTCGCGTGCGCGTCAATCGGGCAGAATGCCGTCGCTTCCGTTCAGGTCCAGGAGCACCGCCGCCACGACCTATCGGTTGTCAGTGAATCCCACGCATGCGCATTGACGCTCGCAAGCCTTTCAATATTGATATCGCCGCCTCAAGTCGGTTGGCCGACGGGGAAGTCCAATAAAATTTGGTAACCCACAGTAGTTGGCTAGATGACGAGTCGCAGCCGCGCTTCTGCGCTTTACGGCGGCCAGCCGGTCGGGTAACTCCGCACGATCTGTCGTCTCAACGACCGACACAGGATCGCAGCCGGTTGTGCTCGCGCGCGAACGAACAGCAACGGTTGAGCCGGCATTAATACAATTTCTGAAAGCCCCGAGGAGCCTGCACAGGTCCTCGTGACACCTGCAACAGCGGCGTGTTACTTGCCTTGTGCTCGCCACCAGGGGACGCGAATGAAATTTCACCGCCGACAATTCCTGCATCTGGCCGCTAGTGCTGCCGCGCTTCCAGTCCTGTCGCGCGTTGCTGGGGCGCAGGCCTACCCGACACGGCCGGTGCGCGTGATCGTCGGATTTGCCCCTGGCCAAGCGATCGACATCACCACGCGGATCGTCGCTCAGCGGCTGTCCGAGCGGCTCGGTCAGCAATTCATCATCGAGAACCGGCCGGGCGGCGGCGGCAACATCGGGACCGAGGTCGTCGTACGCGCGCCGCCGGATGGCTACACGCTGCTCGCCATTGGCTCAAATAATTTGATCAACGCCACACTCTACCCAAGGCTTCCCTACGACTTCAGCCGCGACATCGCGCCCGTAGCGAGCGTCTATCACGTGCCACAAGTCATGGAGGTCAACCCTTCATTTCCGGCCAAGACGGTTCCCGAGTTCATCGCCTACGCCAAGGCGCATCCGGGCGAAATCAGTTTTGCCTCGGCGGGCAATGGCTCCGTCGCGCATGTCACCGGCGAGCTGTTCAAGATGATGACTGGCATCAACATGCTGCATGTGCCTTATCGGGGAGCACCACCGGCGCTGACCGATCTTATTGCCGGACAGGTGCATGTCATGTTCGACAATATGCCATCGTCCATCGAGCAAATCAGGGCCGGTAGGCTACGCCCCTTGGCCGTGACCGCTCTGACGCGCCAGGAGGCGCTTCCCGACGTGCCGACACTGAGCGATTTCGTGCCGGGGTTTGAGACGAGCGCCTGGGCCGGTATCGGCGCGCCGAAGAACACGCCGGCCGAGATCATTGACGAACTCAATCGGGAGATCAACGCTGTCCTCGCCGACCCGACAATCAAGGCACGCTTTGCTGCCCTTGGCGGCGAGGTGCTTCCGCTGTCGCCGGGGGAGTACGCTGAGCGCATCGGCAAAGAAATCGACAAGTGGGCGAAGGTGATCAAGTTCTCGGGCGTTACGGCGGACTAGACTGCGAAAAATCGCGTCCCGGTATCATCGCGCATCGATTTATGAGCTGACCTCTGCGTAAGTGCTTCTTGCGCAGGCGGCCGCGAATGGGCGGCGTTGCCCCTGGGAAGCACACCCCAGAATCGCGGCAGTGTGACACGCCTCACACTTCCAAGTGCATGTCAGTGCTAACTTTCTGCTGCGCGGGGACAATGGTTCTACGATCTGCGTAGTCGGGGGGAAGCAGTAATGTCTTGGTCAGTTCCCCTTGGCGTGCGGCTTCTCAAGATTTCGTGCTGAAAATGAGCGAATTAAGCACCCTGGTATTCATGATCGCGGTCTTCCTGGGCGGTGTCGTATCAGGATTTTCCGGTTTTGCTTTTTCAGCCGTCTCAGGCGTTATTCTGCTCCATTTCCTTGAGCCTTTGCTGGCCATTCCGTTGATGATGTGCTGCAGCATCGCCTCCCAAATCAGCTCGCTGGCAGTCATTCGTCAGTTCGTGCAATGGCGCGAGAGCGCGCCTTTGCTTATCGGGGGTGCCGCCGGGGTACCGATTGCCCTCTACTTCCTGACGCTCACAAACGCTCACGCATTCCGAATTTTGGTTGGCATCTTTCTTGTCGGCTATGCGATCTACATGCTCACCAAACCAGCTTTCGGTATAGTCCGCCAGGCTGCCAGCCCGGTCATTCGTACGATGGTTGGCTTTGCGGGAGGGCTAATCGGCGGCCTGACGGCGATGCCGGGTTCGCTGCCCATCATCTGGTGCGATCTGCGAGGTGTTTCAAAAGAACAGCAACGGGGCGAGGTTCAGCCGTTCATTCTGATCACGCAGGCTTTTGCCGTTATCCTGCTCATTTGTATACCCGGCACCACTCATCCCGATCTTCTGCGAGCTCTTCCATTGGCTATTCCGGCGGTGGTCGCCGGCACGCTCGTCGGCATTCTGCTGTGGGGCAAGATCGACGACGCCAAATTCCGCTATTCCGTCTTATCGATGTTGTTGATCTCCGGCTTGCTCTTGATCCGCTAAGCCGCCGATCGTTGCCCAACCCTATGAGCCTGGCACTCGAGACGCCGCCTCGTGCATGCTCCGACGAGGCTAGGCGGCTACCGGTGCGATGCCTTCCTGCTCGCAGGAATTTGCGACGTCGCAAACCGTGGCGCGTTGCAGATCGCGTTTCCAGCGCAGATCGTCGAACTCGGTGCCGTGGTGCATGGTGCAGCGGTCATCCCACATCACCAGGTCGTGCAGGCGCCAGCGGTGGGTGTAAACGAACTGCCGTTGGGTCGCGTGCATGATCAGTTCATCGATAAGAGCACGGCCTTCCGCTTCGCTCATGCCGAGAATGCGTCCTGCATGGGAGGCGAGGTAGAGCGACTTGCGGCCGGATTGGGGAATCGTGCGCACCACCGCCTGGGGCACCGGCGGCATCTCCCGTCGTTCTTCCTCGCTGAAATCGCTAAAGCCAAGCCGGGCGCGCGAGTACAGGATCGAATGTTCGGCGACGAGCGTTTCTAGGCGGCGCTTCATTGGTTCGGGCAGCGCATCGTAAGCCGCGCGCTCGTCGGCGAATTCGGTATGCCCGCCGATCGGCGGGATGGAACGCGCATAAAGCAGCGACGCCCGCGCCGGCACCCGTTTGAACGAATTGTCGGTATGCCACATCCGAGCGCCCAGCTGAAAACCCCGTCGCCTGCTTTCCTTGCCCCAGACCTCGTTCTTGAAATCGAGATTGGAAACGTCGGTAATTTCCTGGCGCACACGCAGCGGCGTGTCCTTGCGGTGAACCCCAATCGAGACATCAAGCGGGCCGAAATGGCGCGCAAAGTCTAGATGCTGATCCTGCGAAAGGTGCTGATCCGGGAAAATCAACACCGCGTATCTTGCAAAGGCCTCTTCAATGGCGAGGTAGTCGGTCGGCGCGATCTGCCGCGACAGATCGATATCGCCGATCTCGGCGGCAAAAGCCGGGGTGACCGGCCAAACGGTGATTGTCATATTTTTCCTCCGCCGCCTAGCGCTAGCGATTGGATCAGTTTCGATTGACCCGTGCAATCAGCACTCCTTCCTTCGCTCCCAGCGCCGGGATCGAGTTCAGACGCCGCGCAAGCATTGGTTTGGATCCTGCTGCTCAGTCCCTCACCCACCCCATCCCCCATCCGCCCCCCAGTCCGCACTTCCAACCTGCCGCAGCGGGGGAGGCAAGTCCTTGGGACAGACCTGATTGTTCTCAATCTAGGTGGGGCCCCCCGCCGACCCCCTCCTGTGCGGCTACCACAAAAGATAGCAACCACCGGAGTGGGCCAGGGAACCGGTGCAGGGCGGGATTTCGGTCCCCGATATGGCCGGTTTGGGTCATTTTCGTCGGATCGACGGGTTCTCGACATCCGCGGGATGTCCGCTGTCACGTTGGTCTGAAGAGTAGCGAAACAAGCTCTCCGCTGCGCCGTTGTATCCCGCTCAGCTCAAGAATTCGGAGATCATTGCCGCGGATTTACTGGCGCTGGTGACCAGAAACAGATGGCCGTCGTCGATGGTCACCAGACGCGCATCCGGAATGAGGCTTGCCAGGATACGCCCATTGGCGACCGGCACGAGCGGATCGTCGGTTCCGGCCATGACCAGCGTCGGCTGCGCAAGCCAGCGCAGCCAAGGCAGGCTCGTCCAGCCACAGCCGGCGAGCAGCTGCAGGTAATAGCCGTAGTCGCTCGACCAGCGGACATGGCGCAGATAACTGTGCACGAGCTCGGGCGAACCGCGCACTGCCCCGCCGTAAATGTCGCCGGCGATGCGCTCCATATACTGGGAGTCTTTGTAGCGCCGTGGCGTTGCCATCTTTAGCAGGACCGTGAGCTTCGCTGGCACCATCAGGTGGCCGGGCGAGGTGGCTGCGAGCACGAGCCGGCGGCACCGCTTGCCCTGCTGGAACGCGAATTGCTGCGCCAGCGCACCGCCCCACGACAGGCCGAGCACGTCCACCTGTGCATGCCCCAATTGGTCTAGGAGCTGCGCGCTCAGCCGTGCCAAACCCGAGGGACGGTACGGCAGCCAGGGCGACGGCGAGCCGCCCACACCGGGCACGTCGAAGATGATCGCCTCGGATCCATCGAGCGCCTCGAGAAACGGCTCGAGCAGCTCGATATTGGCGCCGATCCCGTTGAAGAGCAGGAGCGGCGGGCGCGTCTTTTCCCCGCGGCGAATGCCGACGCGTAGCATCTGTCCTTCGACATCGTGCAGCGTGATCTGCATCTATCGCTCCATGACGTAGCGGCCGGGCGCCGCCTCGAGCGGCGGGTTGTGCGCGCTGCCCAGCGCGGCCGGTGCCGCGGTCATGTCGGCAGAGCGGGCCTTGATCCATCCGAGCCAATGCGGCCACCAGCTGCCGCTGTGCTTTGCCGCTTGCTCCAGCCACTTCTCGGCGCTCCCTGCGCTCGCCGCGCCGGTCCAGAAGCACGCCTTCGGATTGCCGGGCGGATTAAGCAGGCTCTGAATATGGCCGCTGTTGGCGAGCACGAAGGTGCTGCGCTCGCCGTAAAGCTTCGCCGTGTTGTAGCAGCCCTGCCACGGCGTGATGTGATCGGTCAGGCCGGCGACGACATAGCTGTCCAAGTCGACGCGGCGCATGTCGAGCGGCGTGCCGCGTACCTTAAGCCGGCCGGGATTGACGAACGGATTGGTGTCGATGAGATCGAGGAAGTCGGCATGCAGCCGGGCGGGCAACCGCGTCGTGTCGTTGTTCCAGTAGAGGACGTCGAAAGCCGGCGGCGCGTTGCCGAGCAGGTAGTTGTTCACCCAGTAGTTCCAGATCAGGTCGTTGGGCCGCATCCAGGCGAACATGCGCGCCAGCTCCTGTCCTTCGACGACGCCGGTGAGCTGTGACGCGCTCTTCGCCGCAGCAATCGATTCCGGGGTGACGAACAATCCCGCCGTCGTGTTCTGCGTGACCGCCATGTCGAGCAGGCAGACCGCCACGGTGGCGCTGTGGACCTTGGTTTCGTCGCGCACCGCGAGGTGCGCGAGAAATGCGGACATGGTGATGCCGCCCGAGCACGACCCCCAGATGTTGACGTCCTCGCTGCCGGTGATCTCGCGCATCGCATCCACGGCTTCTTCCAGCGCCGCGACGTAGGTGTCGATTCCGAAGCGGCGTTCGGCGGGGGTGGGATTCTTCCAGCTGATGGCAAAGGTTTGCAGGTTGCCCTCGAGGCAATACTGAATGATGCTTTTTTCCGGCGCGAGATCGAAGACATAGAACTTGTTGATCTGCGGTGGCGTGATCAGGAGCGGCCGCTTGTGCACCTCCTCTCCCATCGGCCGGTACTGGATCAGCTCCATCACCGGGGTGCGATACACGACCGAGCCGGAGGTGGTCGCGAGATTCTTGCCGACCGCAAAGGCCCGAGCGTCGACCTGCGCCGGCAGGCCGCCGTTGTGCATGAGATCGGCGACGAAATTTTCCAGCCCATGCACGAGGCTCGCGCCGCCGGTGTCGACGAGCTTCTTCAGCGCCGCGGGATTGCCTGCGAGCGAATTGGTCGGCGACATCGCGTCCACGATGAGCGAGACGACGAACCGCGCGCGCTCGGCATCGCGCTTGTCGAGCTTGGCTTCATCCAGAAAGCGATAAAGCGCGCCGCCCCAGGCCAGGTAGCTCTGCGCGAGCGAGCGATAGGCGACGCTTTCCCTCCAGGCCGGATCGGCAAAGCGCCGATCCTTGGCGTCGGGCGCGAGCTCGCTTGTGCCGGTTGCGATGCGTCCGAGCTCGGCAAGCCACGTCAGATACTGCTGGGCGGCCGCGACCGGATTGCTCAGAACCTGCCCGAGCAGCAAACGTGCCGAATCGAGAATGTCCTGCCCGCGCACGCCGACCAGCGGATTCGCCGCCAACGTGTGCTGCGCCGCCTGCTCGCGGATATCATTGTTGGCGGCAACTGAGGCTTCGCTTGCCATGGGTGCTTCTCATTACGCAGAGCCGGGCATGTCGCGCGACGGTGCACGAGTTAAGACGCATCGTGTTTGCCGATGAGCAGGCACAGGAGCTCGGCGACGAGGGCGGGTTTCGCTTCGCCTTCGATCTCCAGCGTACAGTTGAGCTTGAGCAGCACCCGCCCGCGGCTCTGCGCCTCGACCGCGAGGAGGTTCGCGCGCGCTCGCACGCGCGCGCCTGCTTTTACCGGCGCAAGGAAGCGGACCTTGTCCAATCCATAGTTGAGCCCAGTTGCGGCATCCGGCGGGATCACCCCGAGCTCCATCACCATTGCGGCGACCAGCGACAGAGTGAGATAGCCGTGGGCGATCGGACCGCCGAACGGACTCTCGCGCCGGGCGCGCTCGACATCCACGTGGATCCACTGGCGATCACCGGTGCAGGCCGCGAAGGCGTCGATGCGCTCCTGGTCGACCGCCACCCAGTCGGACGCCCCGAGCTCGCGGCCCACGAACCGCGGCGCGCTTGCCATGGAGTATTGTGCCATCGCCATGGTCCCGCCTATGGCAACACGCGCAGATCCTTGCGCAGGATTTTTCCTACGGCGGACTTCGGCAATGAATCGAGGAAGCGGACCTCCTTCGGCACCTTGTAGGCCGCAAGCTGGCACCGGCAGTGCGCAATCAGATCCGCTTCAGTGAGCGTCGCGCCCGGCGCCTTGGCCACGAACAGCCGCACCGCCTCGCCGGTCTTCTCGTCCGATCTGCCGACGCAGGCGCATTCGGCAACCCCGGGGCAGGCGGCGGCGATCGCTTCGACCTCGTTGGGAAAGACGTTGAAGCCGGAAACGATGATCATGTCCTTCTTGCGATCGACGATCTTGAGGAAGCCCTTGGCATCGAACACGCCGATGTCGCCGGTGCGGAAATAGCCGTCGGCGGTGAAGGTGTCGGCATTGGCCTGCGGGTTCTGCCAATAGCCCCGCATGACCTGCGGGCCCTTGGCGCACACCTCGCCCGGCTCGCCGATCGCTGCTTCGTTGTCGTTGGCGTCGAGCAGCTTGATGTCGGTCGACGGGAACGGCAGGCCGACGGTCGCGGAAAAGTCGTTCGTCGACGGCGGATTGAGGGTGAGGATCGGCGAGGTTTCCGAGAGGCCGTAGCCTTCGAGGATATCGTTGCCGGTCAGCGCCTTCCATTTCGCCGACGTCGTCGGCAGAACCGCGGCGCCGCCGCCGATCGCCAGGCGCAGCCTGCTGAAGTCCACGTCGGAAATCTTCGGATGCATCACGAGGCCGCCGTAGAGCGTATTCACGCCGGTGAAGGCGGTGCAGCGCGCCTGACGGAGAATCTCGACGAAACTGTCCATGTCGCGCGGATTGGCGACCAGCCAGTTCTCCGCACCGATCGAGTAGTAGGAGATGAAATTCACCATCAGCGCGAAGATGTGGTAGAGCGGCAGCGCGGTGACCACCACGTCCTCCCCGGGGCGCAAGGCATCTGCCATGAACGCCTTGAACTGCTCGGTATTGGCCACGAGGTTGCGGTGCGAGAGAGCAGCGCCCTTCGAAAGGCCGGTGGTTCCACCGGTATATTGCAGAAACAGCAAGTCGTCGCCGCAGAGCGCCACCGGCGTGAACGGGAGCTGCGCGCCTTGCGCCAGCGCGTCGGAGAGCGTGATCACGCTCTTGAGCCTTGCGTCGACGGGCGGAGCAGGCAACGCCGCGCCGATGCCTTCGCCGGGCGCGACGCTGATCACCTGCTTCACCGCGGTCTTGCCGATGATCTCGGCGAGCGTCGCTGAGCCGCCGTTGAAGATGACGATGGTCTCGACCCCGGCATCGTTGAGCTGATGCTCGAGCTCGCGCGGCGTGTAGAGCGGATTGACGTTTACCTGCACGCCGCCGGCACGGACGATGCCGAGCAGGGCGAGCGGGAAGGCGGCGATGTTGGGCAGCATCACGGCGATGCGATCGCCTTTCTTCACGCCGAGCTTGTTCTGCAGGAAGGCCGCGAAGTTTCGCGACAGCCGGTCGGTATCGGCATAGGTGAGCGTGTGGCCAAAGCAGCGAAACGCGGGGCGGTCGGCGAACCGCTGCATGGCCGCTTCGAGCATCGCGAGCACCGAGCCATGGGCGTCCGGATTAATCTCGCAGGGAATTTTTTCGCCGTAGGCGGCGAGCCAATGCTTGCGTGACATAGACTTCCTCCTTTGCAGCGCGATTGCTCGGGTGTCGATCAGCCGCTGACCAACGGACAGCCGCCTTGATTGAGCGGACGGAATGCTTCTGCCGCGGGGATGGTGGCGCGCACCTTGTAATAGTCCCACGGGTACTTCGATTCTTCGGGCCGCTTCACCTCGAACAGGTACATGTCGTGGATCTTGCGCCCATCGGGACGGATGCTGCCGATACCGAACAACGGATCATCGGTCGGCAGCGTCTTCATCGTCGCGACCACCGCCTTGCCGTCGGCAGCGCCCTTGAGCGCAATCACCGCCTTGAGATAGTGCGTCACTGCGGCGTAGACGCCGGCATGGATCATGGTGGGATGGCGGCCGCCATTGCCGGCGGCAAAGGTCTTCGCGAACGCGCGGTTGGCGTCGCTCGCGTCCCAATACCACGGCTCGGTCAGCAGCAGGCCCTGCGCGGTATGAAGACCGAGCGCATCGATGTCGCTGATATTGACTAGCATGCCGGCGAGCTTTTGCCCGCCGCGCGCGATGCCGAATTCCGCCGCCTGCTTGATGGCGTTGACGGTGTCGCCGCCGGCATTGGCGAGTGCAATGATCTTCGCTTTCGAGGCCTGGGCCTGCATCAGGAAGGATGAAAAGTCGTTGGTCGCCAGCGCGTGGCGCACGCGGCCGACCACCTTGCCCTTGTTGGCTTCCACCACCGCCGCGGTGTTGCGTTCAAGCGCATGGCCGAACGCACCGTCGGCGGTGAGGAAGAACCAGGAGTCCCCGCCGGTGGTCGCGATCGCCTTGCCGGTGCCGTTCGCCAGCGCCCAGGTGTCGTAGGTCCAGTGCACCGTGTTGGGCGTGCAGCGCGCGCCGGTGAGGTCGGAGGCCGCGGCGCCGGAGGCCAGAAACACCTTGTTCTTGCTCTTGACGATGTCGTTGACGGCGAAGGCGACCGACGACGTCGGCACGTCGACGATAACATCGACCTTCTCCGCGTCGATCCAAAGGTTGGCGATGCCGGCGCCGATGTCTGGCTTGTTCTGGTGGTCGCCGGCGACGACCTCGACCTTGAGGCCTTTGTGCGAGGCCACGAAATCCGCGACGGCTTGTCGGGCGGCAAAGACCGATCCCGGCCCGGTCGGCGCGGCGTAAAGACCTGAGAGGTCGGTCAGCACGCCGATCTTGATCGCTTCGTCGGCAGCCTTGATCGGCGTGGCAACGACGGCCGCACCGGCCGCGATCATGGCCAACCTCAACACGGCTCTCATGACTTCCTCCTTTGGTCAGTGACAGCGACGGTCAGTGTTCCCGATGTGCCGCAGGTTCGCGAGAAGGGCGGCACGCCTGCTCAGTCGACCAACATCCGTTGTGCGTCCTCGAGTGAAGCCGCGCCGGCAACCACCACCTCCGCGAGTCCGAGCGCGCTCGGCGCGACGTTGTCGGCAAAAAACCGCGCGAGCTGCACGCGTCCGGCATTCGCCGGATCGTTGTCGCCCGCACTCGCCGCGCGATGCGCCGCGAGCGCCGATGCGCCTAACAGCGCGCCGCCCTGCGCCGTCGCGAACAGCCGCAAATAGGGGCTTGCTCCGGCGAGCGCCTCCTCGGTGGCGTTCTCGGCGAGCGCACCGAGCATGAACCGCGTCGCCCGCTCGAGACTGTCGACGGCTTTGGCGATTTGCGGCGCCGCCGCCTGTAAACTCGTGCAATCGGCGTCCGCCAGTCGTCCCGCGATTTGGCGCATCGCGTCGATTTGGCCGAGCACCGTTTCGCCGCCGGACATCGGGAGCTTTCGCGTGACCAAATCGATCGCCTGAATGCCGTTGGTGCCTTCGTAGATGGATAGGATCCTGGCATCGCGCAGGTGCTGAGCAGCGCCGGTCTCCTCGATGAAGCCCATCCCGCCGTGCACCTGGATGCCGAGCGAAGCCACCTCGATGGCGATGTCGGTCGCGAACGCCTTGGCGACCGGGGTCAACAGCGCGGCGCGCTCGCTGGCCGCCTCCCGCTCGGCGGATTCTTGGCATTGCTGCGAGCGGTCGATCGCCGCCGCGGTCGCGTAAGAGATCGCGCGTGCGGCGTTGGTCAGGGCGCGCATCGTTGCCAGCATGCGCCGCACGTCGGCGTGCTCGATGATCGGCACCATGCCGTTGCCGTTGCGGGCGAGCGCGGCGCCTTGGCGACGCTCGCCGGCGAAAGCGACCGCGTCCTGGCAGGCGCGCTCGGCAATCGCGACGCCCTGCAGCGCGACCGACAGGCGGGCGCTGTTCATCATGGTGAACATGCAGGCGAGCCCACGGTTCTCCTCGCCCAGCAGCCAGCCGCGCGCGCCGCCGCCGTCGCCGTAGATCATCGTGCAGGTCGGGCTCGCGTGGATCCCGAGCTTGTGCTCGAGGCTACTGCAGCGGACGTCGTTAGGAGTGCCGTCGGGGAGCACTTTCGGAACCACGAACAGCGATATTCCGCGCGTGCCTTTCGGGGCGTCGGGCAATCGCGCCAGAACGAGATGCACGATGTTGTCGGTGAGATCGTGCTCGCCGTAGCTGATGAAGATCTTCTGTCCGCAGATCCGATAGCTGCCGTCGCCGCACGGCTCCGCCCGGGTGCGGATCGCGCTGAGGTCGGAGCCCGCCTGCGGTTCGGTCAGATTCATCGTCGCCGTCCACTCGCCGGCGACGAGCTTGCTCAGATATCGCTGCTTGAGGTCTTCGCAACCGTGCGCGGCGAGCGCTTCCACGCCGCCGAAGGTTAAGAGCGGGGCAACGCCGAAGGCGAGGCAGGCACCGTTCCACATCTCGGAGCAGCCGGCATTGAGCAGTAGCGGCAGGCCCTGCCCGCCGTATTCGGCAGGACCGGCGAGCGCGTTCCAGCCGGCGCCGATCCACGCCTGGTAAGCCTCCTTGAAGCCCGGCGCCGTCGTGACGACGCCGTCGCGCAACTGCGCGCCATGGCGATCGCCGGACCGGTTGATTGGCGCCAGCACTTCTCCGGAGAAGCGCGCGGCCTCCTGCAAAATATTTTCCACCACGTCGAGCGAAAGGTCCGCATAGATGCCCTCGTCGATCGCGCGCTCGATCTCGCCGACGTGGCGCATCATGAACAACATCTCGTTGACGGGAGCGCGATAGGTCATGGCCGAGTCCTTGATTTCCGGCCGCTTCGGCTCGGGAGCCGCACGGGCAACGAGCTTGCTTTCAGTCCCTGGCAAGCGACGCGGTGCCTGCGAGCACGTCCTTTTAAGCTCATATCTCGCGCAATGTCAAGTACACTTTAGATAATTAAATTGCACTGTATTAAGCAACTGTTAGTCCACACAAAATGCGCGTGATAAGGCACTTTCCGGCCCGCTACCCTGCACCGCGCATGGCTGCTTTCTGCGAACTATAGTGAGTTCAAGTTGACTTTGGCTAGCGCAAGTCCCACACTCGTTCATATGGATGATTCAACCGCGTCCGACCGTTCGCGCTTCTACAGCGTGGCCGAGCTGGCCAACGAATTTTCCCTGACGTCCCAGGGGATTCGTTTCTATGAGGAGAGCGGGCTGATCGCGCCGGCACGCGTGGGGCGCACCCGCGTCTTCAATTATCAGGACCGGGCGCGCCTGGTCCTCATCCAGCGACTGCGGCGGCTCGGGTTCTCGATCGAGGCGATTCGCGAGTACCTGAGCCTGTACAAGGCGGACGAGACCGGGGCGGCGCAGTACCGGCGCGGGCTCGAACGAATCGCCGAGCGCATCCGGGAGCTCGAGGGCAAGCGGCGCGATCTCGAGGAAACGCTGGCCGGCCTACACACTCTGGAGGTCGAAGCCAAGGAGCGCCTCGATCGCGCGCTGCTCGAGGAAAGCAAGCGCCAGCGAAACAAGAATACCAACGGGAAGCTCGCTCGCCGCTCATCGTGAGGTCGCACGCGCGCCGACGGCGGAAATCCTCGATCGTCCTCTCGACGTCAGCGGCAGCCCGTTATTGCCTCCCTGCCCAGGATTGCGCCTGTCAGAGGCGCTCCGAACGTCGTCGGTATTCCCTGGATCGTGGGGACACCGGTTTGAGTCGTCGGGCATGGGGGCGTGCTCTGCGACGTCGAAAGGGACGGATTGGAGGGTGTGATGGTGTCGAGCGGAGGCAGCAAGCTCATCACGGGCGCCGAGGAATTCGGACTCAGAGCAACGGATGGGGGGCTGAGGCCTCCGCCTCCCAGTTCGGTCGAGCCCAGCGGAATTCCGACCATGCCGACGGATGATCCGGGACCCATCGATGAGGCCAGAGGCGGAGATGCGGTCGCGGACGCGGCACAAGTCCCCGGCGCGGTTGCAATCATGCCGCCCCCGTCGAAGAGCGTGGTGCTGGACAGTCCCGGCACCGAGCTTCCCATCCCGGCCGGCGCCGCCGAACCTCCCGTCCCGGCAGAGGCTCCCGTCATCGGACTTCCCATTCCGGTCGATGCCGTCGTCGTCGAGCTTCCCATGGCAGCAGGCGCCGGCGAAGCACCGGCGCATGTCGCGCCGAGCAAAGGCGCCGCGCCGGATGTGGTCGGGCTCACGCCTGGCGTTGCCAGCTCGGTCGCGCCCAGGGGAATTCCAGTTTGCCCGACCGGCGCATTGGGAATGCCAAGCGGTGACGTCATGCCAAGCGCCGGAAGGGGCGAGACGTTCATGCGCGCTTGTGCATAGGCAGAGCTGCAGCCCAAGAGCACCGCCGCCGTCGCCATCGCAAAGCGCGTCATCATGGATTCGACCTTTTTATCTTGGCGCTCGTGGTGAGCCGCCCGCGCACACGCCTAGTAGTACGAGGGCGGATAGCAGCTGTCGTACGGCGTGTAATAGGGGTAGCTGCACCCGTAGTCGTAGCCATAGAAGCCCGGCACG
>WNGD01003164.1_pt1 | contig 22022 bp, 33 predicted proteins | sample 5400671 | NCBI WGS metagenome assembly WNGD01 (sample SAMN13153369, study PRJNA577476) | soil metagenome | isolation source: 40 cm soil or saprolite under grassland replicate 2 | place: USA:California | collected 2016-06-15 | reverse complement strand
GAGACTGGCGCCCCGGTTCGCGTGTATAGCGTGCGCGCTGATACGCTCTCACAGGATGCTATCAGGCTTCTGAACGAGACGCCACTGGAATGGAAATTTACCGATGTGCTTGTACCAGTGGCAGAAGAGGAAGACAAGTAGGACGCCACAAGCAATAAATCTGTGGGAAAGTGGCAACAGAGAAGCTCGACTATCCTCAGTAGTCGAGCTTTTTTGCGGAAAACTAACCAAGGGAGTAGCAAAGCTTCATTATGTGCGCATAATATTATTAGATATTGATTGAGGATTAATGCAGAAAGACACCATAATGGAAACAAACCGACAATTAGCAAGTCACATCGCCACACTTGCAGGTGATATCCAGCAAGACATGTCCTCTCTCATCAGCATTATAGAGCAAAGGATGCACATCTCATATGAGGTTTACACGCAATTCAAAGCGGATAGAAACCAGTTACGACAACTACTCGACCGCATGGAGAGGCAAATCGATGTGGCGTTTCTGGCGCAAAGTATACCGCATGTTGCCAGCCCGGACTCGCAATGTGCATGGTGCTGGGTGAAACTCCATCCTGATGTCCCCTATCCACCTGGGGAAACATCGGGCATCTGCGCAGATCACACGAACTGGGTTTGCCGTCAGGCGCAAGCTCGCAAAGCTTCAGAAAGCGCATAAAGACTGATTGCTTGCTTTTGTGCATAAAAAGGGCTATTGCTAATGGACTTGCCTATAAGGGGTCACCATACTTTTTCGGGAGAATGCTACGCTAAGGCCGTTGAAGCGCCTTTGGATGAAAGCATTTTGTCACTTAAAAAGCAAAAGATGCATACGAAAGACTTTTCTCAGCATAACTCTCTCTTCATCGCACGTTGATAGAGCGGCCTGAGAAGCCATTCCGTCCCTTAGCGTAGGTTTCTTCCCGGATAATATGGTGACCCCGATATGCTGTTTATACAATCGTGACAGAGAAGAAAGTGAGTAACCTACATGACAACCTACCTGCGTAATCCCGACTACAATGAGGATCAGGCGCAGCATAACCCTTACTACCAACGTACCCCATATATCTTGGCCGTGAAACAACTCCCCAACGGGTTTTATGGTATCGGCAAGGTTACATCGATGCATGGCAAAAAAATTACTGCCTGGGAATGGGTGCACAAGATTGATAGAGGCCAGCCACATCAGTTCTCTAACACCTACCGGGCGACAAGAGAAAAGGCTAAACTTGAATATAGCACTCTCCACCATTCTCGCCACTGGTGGGGAGTTGAATAACATGAGCGAGCATATTGTAAATCCTGAGATCCTGCTCAAGTTGCAACGGCATCGAGGCTATGAGTGGAACAGAATAAGGCCCTACCCGTTACAATCTGCTTTGTGGATAGCAGAGACGAAGATAGCGGGTAAGTGGCGTGTTGTGCGCACGCTGAAAAGCGCCTACCGAACATTTGCTACGCCAGAACAAGCCTACATTGCTCTTGAAGATTTGAGAGAGACACCTTTTCAGTAAAAGAAAGCGAGTAACGACATGGCAACACAACCACCAATCAAACAAGAACGGCTCCTAACCCTCATCGAGGAAGCCATGACAGACATCGAAACGAGCCCTGGCTATCTGGCCAGCGTTGAGCAGGTACAGGCATGGCTTGCTGAGCACTATCAGCTTGAGGTGAGCCTGGAAGATGTGAAGCGCAACGGTGACATAGTACGCGAAGTGCGACGGCGAGAAGAGCAAGAGATCGCGCGACCCAGCGAGGCGAAGATGTTTGAGCCACTGCCTGACCGAACGCAAAAACAGGTGAGGCCGCGCGAGTTAGTGAATGAGATCCTTGATGCTATGTCTCGAGTTGGTTTTGGTGGCATTGGTCAAGAGGCGCTTGTTACCGTGAAAGTCTCGTTTGTTCCACTCACGGAGAGTGAGCCCCCATTCGTGCGCTACTTTCCAGATATGGACGCTTGGGAGCGCATCAAACTGCATCTCACATATGCCTCGATAGAGGTAGAGCGAGTACACGGTGTGATAAAGCCAAATGGACAATTTGAAGAAAGCGAGTAACGACAATGACACACTTTGAGCGTATGGACTTTCCAGAACTCAACCGGGTCTCTTATCACATTATCGATGATTACGGCGGCCGGGTGCAGCTGACACCAGAACAAGTCTATGAACTTCTGCAATGGTTGTATGATAGGCGTGATAAACTCTTTCAGGCGCTGCATCTGGCAGTCAAGGAGTCGCCCAGCTGGGTGACACCTGAAACGTTGCATGCATGGCAGCAAGCTAAGTCCACAGTTGAGGCGTTCAATCGTGATCACCCTTTCGTCTCTGCTGAGCAGGAAGAAGCCAACAGGCCTCCGTCAGTGCGCTATCTGGAGCTGAGACTCTATCAATCTGACTGGCCCCACCTTGACGCTCTCAGAGCGGCTATACCTCACCTGCACGAGCAATTCGAGGCGCCAGTCAGTGAAGAGACTCATAGCCCGGTCAAGGTGCTGAGTGTGCGCTATGATACGCTCTCACAAGAGGCTATCAATCTCATTCAGGAGCTACAGGTTGAATATCGCTTCAATGATGTGCTGGTGCCAACTGGAGATGATACCGAGTGACGAAGAAGAAGCTGCCCTCCATTGGAGTTGACGCGGCCACCTATGCGGCTCCGTCAGGCCAAACGAGACGCCATTGATAATCTGGCAAGGCGGATTATTGATGATCATAGAATACCGTGTGAGGCATCGCGATCAATGCATGAAGCCCATCTCAGATCCAAAGGTTACAGCGTAGAGGACATAGCCGTATTTCTGGAAGCCTGGATAGAAATGCGGAACGAAACGTTATCCAATCGTGACAATCGTGACAGAGATAACAAGAAGAAAGCGAGTAACCACTATGGCACACTTTGAAAAAGTTCCAGAAAGGCCGTCTTTTGACATCACCGATGACTACGGTCATTGCGCAAATCTGACAGCAGAGCAGGCGTATGAATTGCTACAGTGGCTCTATGACCTGCGTGATGAACTGTTCACCTCGCTACATCCGGAGGCGCATCCACTTTCACCAGCATTCAAGGCATGGCAACAAGCCCGCCCTACGGTTGAGGCATGGCATCGCGATCACCCGTTCGTTCCAGATAGCGATGATAAGCCCAACAGCCCGCCGACAGGGCGTTACCTTGAGCTACGCCTGTATGAGATCGCATGGCACCACATTGACGCTCTCAAAGCGGCTATACCTGACCTGCACCAGGAATATGAAGCTCCAACAAGTGAAGAGACTGGCGGCCCGGTCAAAGTGCTGTCTGTGCGCTATGACAGTCTCACACAGACAGCGATCAATCTGCTCGTTGATCTCCAGGCTGCTCTCGGGCTTGAGTATGAGTTTCGCGATCAATTGGTGCCAACAGTCATTGATCAGGAAGAAAGCCAGAACGAGAATGGACACAATCAAAATCAGGACCGCTGATGATCGGGAAATCACTTTTGTTGGATACAATTTCCAGAGGATGCTGCATCTCATCAAGAGTATCAATGGTGTTCGGTTCGTTGGCACTGTGAGAGAGTATGGAGAGCAGCATCAGTACAATCACTGGGAAGTACCCTATGTACTCAAAGATGTGGAGATGGCATACGGGCCGTTTGCTGCATTGCGAGCGATTGCGGTCATGCAGTTTGAGGGTGAGACTTCACCCTCGAAAGAGATAGTCAATGAATTGCTACAGGCACATCCTGATTTGTGGGGTCTCGCACTGCAAGAAGCCTACCGAGCAGGTAGAGATGGTGAGGACGAGCCAGATTATCGCCTCATTGCGAGCGAAGCCACAAGCCAGGGTCATTCTGGCAATGCTGACCAACTAGAGCAGCATATGAGGTCCCTGTACCAGGAAGGGAGGCACGCGGGATAGTTGATGACGAAGAAGAAACTGCCCACCATAGCCGTAGACCCAGCCACGTTTGCAGCGATGCAAGAGTATGCTGCATCGTCTGGACTGCCACTGCCTGAACTCGTAAAACGTGCCTGGTCACTTTGGATGATGATCGACTAGGCGCACGAGACACTCTTTCCGCACCGGCGAGCCGGTGAGAAGCTTGACGGTTCTCTGGAGAAATTTCTGGCTGAGATGCAGGAGCAGGCCGACACTCTCGATGAGGACTATACTCAACGTGATAAGCGGACAGGCCGTTTTGTGGCGACATCCACATCTGATGAAGACTCTACAGAGGCAATCTCGAGTATGGGTGTCGTCATTGCAATGTGGATCACCGACTTTGAGAACTTCGGCACCATCCAAAACTTCATTACGCTGCCGCTCTACATGTTTTCAGGAGCGATCTTCCCAACGCGCCAGGTTCCGCCATGGTTGCACGCCGTTCTCTTGCTCAATCCCTTGTCCTATGGTGTCAATGCCATTCGCGGAGTACTCCTGGGATATGAAATTGGCAGCGTGCCCTTTAATCTCGCAGTCTTGTTAGCCTTTACCATAGTGATGCTCATTATAGCTATATGGATGTCACGCAGAGAAGTGTAAATTTGAGCAACTCCGTCCGGTCAGTCCGACTGACCACACCCCTCCTCTACCGTACCACGACAATCTTTCCATTGGCGCCATTGGATTCCATCAGGCGGTGGGCATCCGCAATCTGCTCAAACGGGAACACCTTCGCTGGTTTAGCCTTATAGGTCCCGTCAGCCACACGATCAACGATCTGTTGCATCGGAATGTCCGACGGCGGAAACTCCTTTGTGCCAAATGCAAAGCTTGCAAAGGCATTGAGATGGACACCAAAAGGCAGGCTCGTGACCCACTCAAATGCAACCGGTGTGTGTCCCCCCAGAAATCCTGCCATACATACGTAGCCGTCTTTCCTCACCATACGGAGCGAATCGAGCATCGTCGTATCGCCCAAGAGATCGAGCACGCCATCAATCCCGTCTGGATACTCCTCTCTCACGGCCGAACTCAGCTTGCCGTTCTCAATCAGGACACGTGTCGCACCGAGCTCGCTGAGCAAGGCTGCCTTGCTTTCGCTTCTTGTTGAGGTCAAGACCGTCGCGCCTTCATGTCTGGCAACATTGATGGCCGCTTGCCCAAGGGCCGATGTTCCGCCGCGCACAAAGAGCACCTGGCCTGCCCTGATACGCAAATTGCCAAAGAGACAACTCCAGGCCGTCGCGTAGGATTCGGGGATGGCAGCCAGAGTTGCCCAGTCCAGCTCGGTGTGGAGAGGAAAGACAAAGCTCGAAGGCACACACGTATACTCGGCATAGCTGCCATTTCTCGTGCGGCCCATCCCGCCCATAATGGCAGCCACGGTCTGACCTTGCACGAGGCTCCCGCTAGGATCGTACTCCACCTGTCCCACGCATTCAATGCCACTGACGGGTGCGGCCTCAAACCAGGTGCCCGCGCGCATCTGGGTTTCCGCACGATTGATGCCAAAGGCTTTTACTTTGATCAGGACTTCGCCTTCCTCTGGAGCGGGTGTTGGGATGTCTCTAAGTACAAGTTGTTCTGGACCACCGAACTGGTTGATGACGATTGCTTGCATTGAAAGCTCCTTCTGTTGTGTGTTTTCGTTTTCTCTGTTGGTTTTTTCTCACGCTGTTGGATGAGCCACGCCTGTCGTGATGAAGCGGCCTGCATTCACGACAGGTGTGGCTCATCCAACAGGCTGGGGTAAGCTCTGCCCGCCGATCAATGGGTACTTGCTCCATGTGCCAGACTTCCCCACGTTTCGTTTGACGAAGCGGAACCTGCAAGCTGTGTGAGGCGCTCTAGGAAGTAATCGCGCCACGCTTGGGGCAACGCTTCCGCCGTCACCACGCGTCGCAGCAGGTCCAGGTTGTGCTTCTCCTCTCGATAGAGGCGCGTGATATCAGCCACCTTCACCTGGTCTTCGTCGCGATGCAGCAGCCTGATGGGGTCTCCGGCAGCCACCTCGCCCTCCTTGAGCACCGCGAAGTAGAAACCCGTCAGCCCGCTCTGCAGGAAACGCTTGAGGATGTCGTCGCGCCCAAACTTGAGGCCGAGCTTGTAGCAAGGCAGCCTGGGCTGGGTCACCACCAGATGAGCGGAGCCGACCTGAAAGCGATCGCCAATATGCACGCTTTCGTCTAGCAGCCCCTCGATCGTGAGGTTCTCGCCGAACATGCCCCACGGCAGTTCCCTCTCAGGAAATTGCTCGCGCCAGAACGCATAGTATTCGGCTGGATAGGCATAGACGGCCTTCTCAGGCCCTCCATGGACGGTTAGATCCGCCTGGCGATCTCCCTCAAGGTTGAGCCGCCTGATGGCGACGCGTCCCGCCACAGGCTCTTTGAAGATGCCGGTCACGACCGTGCGGCCTTTCCAGACGACTGCCCTCGGCAACCCGACGTTGACCGATAGCACTTGCAGTGCAGATGATGGGTGCATGCTCTTGCTCCTTCTAATCCCCAGTTTTCGCTTCACCTCGTGTTCGAGGTTCGCTTCGACGCTGGGAGGCGAGAGGTGTCGGCGAAGATCCACCGCCTCACTTCCCAGCATGTCGTATTCAATAATATGCATATCTATACTGTCTTAGACATGTATAAACCATACCATAGAAAAATGTACTTGTCAATACCCTGTTAGTATCGTATAATTTTGGGAAGGACATCTCTCATATGCAAAGGGGACACTCTGGTGATGGAAGCGAGCAGAGCTCATGGTCACAGGACCACAGCACCAAAAAGGCAGACAGCGACCAGACCTGCGATAGACTACCTGTTTGTGAGCGGGGTCTTAGCACTGGATCTGGTCAATACGGAGGTGATCGTGCGGGGAAAAAGATATGACTTGTTTGCTACCCCCGAGGATGTGGCCGTCTGGTGGCAGCAAGCCCGCACGCACCATCCCAATGCGGAGGCAAACACTGATACCGTCATCTGGAGTGCTCAACTGCTGGAGCGGATCAAACGGGTTCGGGCAGCGATCAGGACGGTGTCTACCAATCTGGTGGAGCGGCAGTCATTGGATGTGGAGGCGCTTACGACGCTGAACACCATCCTTGCCATGGGCTATCCCGCGCTGGAGGCTGCCTCAGGACAGGAGATGATCGCGGTGTATCGTCCCCGCGATGACGACCAGGGGGCTGTTCTCCTGCCTCTTGCGCTCTCAGCACTTCATTTGTTCACCCAAGCAGAGAAACATCGACTGCACCACTGTAAAAATGAGCGCTGTATCCTCTTCTTCTATGACACGACCAAAAGTGCCACGCGACAGTGGTGCAGCCTCGAGTGCATGAATCGCGCGCGCTCTTTACAACATTATCGACACGTCAAGGAAGAACGTGTTGTCTGAACTAATTAAAGTTGCAAATACGCCACAAAATATTTCGTCAAATTACTTGAACGTTTGGTGTGAATTAGATCAAAGGGCATCCAAAGCCGGGTCATTTTTGCAAAATCATGCGGATTGGTATCATACCTACAAAGTGAATCCGCTTGAGAAGCTAAAGAGCATTTTTTAATTCACACCAAACGTTTGAGACAAGATGAGAAGCGACATTGCACTGAGAGCTTCTGATGCATAATATGGTTCTCGGACGGGTTTGGCGAGAAGAAAGAGAACTGGATCGGTCTGGGAACGAGAAAGAGTGGCTTTGATCAGAGCAAATGCTCTAAAGAGTGATGCAAGAGCCAGAGGCCTTCTCGAATGCACCATCCGCATCACCAAACGGGTCGGAGAACCCAAATTTCTGTCAACGCCAAAGTACTTTCGGCTCTGTAGCACTTTTTCTAGATGTCACTTCTTACGACCAATCAGCGTGTATTAAAATGAAGCCCGTGCCATTGGCAGGTGGACCAGGCTACGAAGAGCGCTTGCCAGTATTTTGTGGTGCGCGAACTACATTTCAAATCGTCAGCAGGATGCCATGCATCGAGAGCAGGCAAAGGAGAAAAAATCATCTATGCAGTACAGACAATTGGGACGCGCAGGCGTGCGTGTCAGTACTATCGCGCTAGGCAGTTGGTTGACTTATGGCAACTCGGTAGAAGAAGAGGCCGCTATTCAGTGCATACATAAAGCCTACGAAATCGGCATCAACTTCTTTGATACCGCGAATGTTTACAACCGAGGTGCAGCTGAACAGGTGGTAGGACGCGCCCTGAAAGACTTCTCGCGTGACTCATTTGTCCTGGCCACGAAAGTCTATTTTCCCATGGGAGATGGACCAAACGACCGTGGGCTTTCTCGCAAACACATTCTGGAACAGTGCCACGCCAGCTTGCGCCGTCTTGGAACCGACTACATCGACTTGTACCAGTGCCACCGCTACGATCCTCAGGTTCCACTCGAAGAGACTCTGCGTGCTCTTGACGATCTGGTCACGCAAGGCAAAGTGCTCTCTGTTGGGGTCTCCGAGTGGTCAGCCACACAGATTGCCGATGCCGTCTACATGGCACGTGAGCTCAACCTTGACCGCATCGTCTCCAACCAACCCATTTACAACATGCTCCAACGCTATATCGAGCGCGATGTGCTGCCACTCTGTGAGCGTGAGGGGATTGGCCAGGTGGTCTTCTCGCCGCTCTCCCAAGGGATCCTCACGGGCAAGTACAAACCCGGTCAGCCGCCGCAAGCCGGGACACGTGCCGCTGATCCCAATCTCAATACCTTCATGCATGATTTGATGCATGAGAAGACGCTGACTGCCGTACAACACCTGCAAACGCTGGCACAACAGGGCGGCTACTCGCTCCCACAGATGGCTCTGGCCTGGGTGCTACGCAAGCAGATCGTCAGTGCTGCCATCATCGGTGCGACACGTCCTCAGCAGGTCGAAGAAAACGCCAAAGCCGGTGAGATTACTCTCACCGACGACATACTTCATCACATCGATGAGATACTAGGCGAAGAAGTAACCTACACTCCTTGACGAGATAGGTAAGGTTCCTGGAATCACTGCATAAAAACCTCTGCTTCCATCCCTTGCGAATTACTCGACGAGGAAATAAAATGAGCGTAACGATTTCCTCGTCGAGGGAATCGTTACGGAAATGGTTTCAGAGGAAAGACACTATAACGGATGACACAATCTTTTTCCATTCGTCGAGCTTCTCTCCAAGATGTCGAGGCATTAGTTTCCTTACGCCTCGCGTTAGAACAGGAAAGCGAACATCTGACGCAGGAGCATATGCTTTCAGATCTGAGGCAAGTCACCTCTCAGTACCTCATAGAGGCATTGCCGACAGAAGCGTTCCTGGTATGGGTTGCAGAAGCATCAGGAAAGATCGTGGGCACCAGCGGTCTCATCTTTTTCCAAAAGCCCCCCTCTGAACGGAATCTGTCAGGGGTGGAAGCCTATATCTTGAATATGTACACATTGCCAGAGTGGCGCGGACGGGGCATTGCAACAACGCTTCTGCAGACCATGATGGCCTTTATCAAACACACCAATGCCCATCACGTTTGGATGTATGCAACGCAAGATGGCAAGCCTCTTTATGAGAAGGCTGGTTTTGTGCTGAAAACCAGGCACACCTTTGAAATGGAGTTGCTTTGGTGAGAGAGACCTTTCATTATGTCCTGAATCGCAACCACCTTTCGCCGCCAGATCGCTGGTTCAATGCGAGCAAGGCAAATATGGAACTGATAGACACGGAATAATTCGAGAGCTTCCTGGCGTGAGTAGGCGGCCTCTCCTCCGGCGAAAGCGGCCGTGCCCTCCACGAAAGCCGGATTGACAGGCAATTCCACCTTGAGAATATCCACCCCGTAACGCGGCTTCGAAAACTCCTCCATCACTTGCGTCACATAGAGTGGCTTCTTATGTGCAAAGGCCAGCCCGGTCTCATTGCCAAGAGTGGCATCGTAGACGAGCGGTTCCAGGAAAAAGGGCACATCCAATGCCTCACACTCGGCCCCGATACGCTCGATATAGGCTTGCTTGATGGTATTGACCTGCACCTTATCGAGCGGGTTGTAGTACAGCAGGATTTTGATAGCGTTTGCCCCGGCTTCCACGAGACGACGCGCACTCCACTCTGGCAAGAGATCGGGCAGGCGATTCTTGTCCGTCACATCATAGCCGGATTTTTCGTAGGCCAGCATCACACCGGTCCCCGATCCTCGACTGGCGATCGCTCCCAGTCCATACTCCGGGTCTAAGAGAACCGCACTGGCATAGGGAGTGAGCACTTTGGTGACCGCTTTCTTGAATGCCAGCATGTCTGCCGCCGAAGCGGTGCCCATTGCACCTCGTGCGTGGGCAATGGCCTCCAAGAGATTGCCACGATGATCAACTGCCAGCGCAGCAATCACGCCACGCTCATCACAGCAAGCGTTCAATCTCTCGAATTTCCCTCTCGGTATCTTAACTTTCATAGTATTTCGCGGCCACGTGCAGGAAGTGTGACCCGATGTCGGCCAGGGCGCCCGAGTCGGCTATCTGGCGTTCAAAACGCCACAAATACGTCCCCGGATCGCGGGCGAAGGTGGCGTAGTACCGCATGTGCAGGTGATAGGGCTGCCCGAGGTAGTCCTCCTCAATGAGGTGTTTGAGATAGCACGTCGAGGGCATGTAGCGGTAGGTGAAAGGCACGCACGTAATTAAGCCTTTTTTCTTGGCCGTGGCGGCCATTTCGGACGCCTAGGCGTAGTTGAGCGCAAGTGGCTTTTCGCAAATGGCAGGCAGCCCACGATTGAGCGCGTCCATGGTGATGGAGTAATGCGCGTCATTGGTTGTGGCCACGACAACCGCTTCGCACAAACCGCTGGCGAGCAAATCCTTGTAATCGGTGAACGTCTAGGCAATGTGATACTTCTTCGCCAGAGCCTCGGCTCGCTCTGGAATCAGATCACATACAGCCACGACATTGGCCTGCTGGCAGGTCGCTAACGCCAGCATATGCATCGTGTTCGCCCACCAGCCCGCACCAATCAACCCGATGGTGACTCGCTTTTCAGTTGACATGTACTCCTCCTTGCAACTGCCGTTCCTGATAGAGGCCCGGTCTCGTCGGCGTGGACACTGGTACGGGTGTGCCACTCTCTAAGGAGTGAATACAGGCATCGCTGACCAGCAGCGACATATAGCCATCCCAGGCAGTCGCCCCGGTAAAAGTTTGCTTGGTTTGGACCGAATGCACCCAATTCGTCAACTCGGAGACATAGGCATCCTGAAAGTACGCAAGGCCATCAGAGGTAACGGCTACAGACCGTGCTTCTCGGGAGCGCACCAGCGCAAGACCAGGTTGCATGGTCAGAGCGGTCCCCCGTTCACCGACGATTTCGGCCAACACTTCATAGCCGTACTCAATTGCGACGGACACCTCCACTGTTGCTAAACACTCGCCGCTCAACACCATCTGCAGGAGCAGCATATCCCGTGTCTCGTCGCTGAACGAGGCGTGCGTTCGCACCCCTCGCACATACACCTCCGTAATCTCCTGTCCCAAGAACCAGCGAATCGAATCAATATCGTGAATAGCCGAGCCCGTGACGACGACCTTGCCGGGCCAATTGGGCGGGACCATCGCGTTGCGATGCACGCCCTTGTACAGGATTGCGCGGCCGATTTCCCCCGCTGCGACCACCTGCCGGACGGCTAAATGCCGGGGATCAAAGCGACGGTTAAAACCGACAGCGATGAAGCGACGTCCCAGGGCTTGTTCCGCTTCGATGATCTTTAAAGCGTCGGCGGCTGTGGTCGCCAGCGGTTTTTCACAGAGCACCGGCTTGTGCTGCCCCAAACACACATGCACAAACTCCGCATGGGTGGGGTCGGGTGACGCTATGACCACCGCATCAACGCCAGCATCCTGGATCAGTTGCAGCGGGTCTGAGAAGGCCTTCGCCGAACCACATTCCGCAGCAACCTGCCCCGCACGCGCCTGGTCAAGATCATAAATTGCCGCCACACGCGCACCCTTCACATAGCGGTGCAAGTTCAGCGCATGGCACGAGCCCATGCGGCCTGCGCCAATCACACCAATCGATATATCAGCCATAAGTCCCTTCCTTTCAGTACCGTAATCTATAAGCCAATCGAACGAAGGTAGTCGCGGTTTCGCTGGGCACTTTCTTTGGGCGTGCCCATGCCGGGTAACACATCCTGCTCCACGACGATCCAGCCACCGTACCCGATGTCTTTGAGCGCCTGGATGACGGCTGGTGTTGTGCAAAACCAAGGTCACTCAGGCTGCCAGTAGGGAAACTTCAGACGCAGCGAGAGCACCGCTTGTTATGCTGTGGCCTTTCGCCAAAAAGTGAGAGATCACTTTTTGGCGAAAGGCCACTCACTCATGACGTACGAATATTGCAGATCTCGAAGGCCCGCCTGAGAGCAACTTCTGGATCCCCAGCCGGGATGAACTCCTGCCCGAGATATCCTTTATAGCCGGTCGCCGCAATAGCCTGTATAATTGGCTTATACTGCAATTCCTGTCTCTCGTCGAGTTCCTGACGACCAGGATTTCCGGCCGCGTGATAAAGGGCAAAATAGTCATGATATTGGCGAATCGTGCGTATGATATCGCCTTCCATGATCTGCATATGGTAAATATCGTAGAGTAGCCTCATCGCCGACGAATCGACCATTCGGCATACCTCTACACCCCAGGCAGTCTTGTCGGCTTGATAGTCTGGGTGATCGACCTTGCTATTGAGCAGTTCCAGCACCAGGGTCACCCCCTCATCCTCCGCAACCCTGGCCACGCGTTTCAAGCCTTCCGCCGTTATCTCTACACCTCTCCTATCATCCAGGCCCTCACGATTGCCACTAAAGACAATGACGTTGGGGATGCCCCATTGCGCAGCTAATGCTATATTGGCACGGACTTCTCGTTCAAGGCGATCATGATGTTCGCGTCGATTAAATCCCTCTTCAATTGACGACTGCCCTCTCAGAGAGGCGATCGCCAATCCATGATCTTTGATGAATTGCCAATGCTCTTGTTCCACCAGTTCAATAGCCTGATAGCCAATATCTGCTGCGAGACGCACCATCCTCTCTATCGTCATGTCTCCCTGCGTAAAACACCACCACGCGATCGATTGTTTGATATGGTCCATGCGTCTTCTCCTCTCGTCTGAGCCAATTTGCGAATCAATGTATCATTTCCGAGTCACCCCCCTGTTCGTACTCGACTTCGCTGAGAAGGACTGACCGGTGTTCAGCCAGGGACTTCTGCGCTGCCAGTGCCATGACCACCGGGACACGCCCATCGTTTCCCGTGACGGGGACAGTTTGACTCCTGCGCGTTCCACGGCGTCCAACGCCCGGTCAATTGACGCAAGATCATTTGCGATCGGTTTTTCACAGAAGATATGCTTGCTAGCCTCTGCTGCCTCCCGAATGATCTGGGCATGCGTATCCGTGGACGAACAAAGCACCACTGCCGAAATATCTGGATGGTTCAATACATCATGGTAATCCTGCGAAGCGAATGGAATCCCTTAATCCTTCGCACACTTGCGAGCCGACTGCTCGAAGACATCCGCCACAATGAGCAGCTCGGCTGATGGAATGCGTGTGGTGAGATGTTCAGCATGCAGGCGACCAATGCGCCCGGCTCCGATCAACCCCATCTTCAACAACTTCTCAGACATGCAACTTCTCCTTGTGAGCTATAACCCAATGGTTCTCAGATAAGTTCGGTTCCGTTCAGCACTCGTTGCGGAACTTGCGTGCCGCCGCACCACTGGTGGTGAACAGGCAGGCCATGTTGCCGGCAGCACGCGCACCATCGTCTCGGCGGTCGCCGGGTTGCGCACATCGAGAGATTCATCGGTACGTGAAGCTTTCCACGCACCGTTCACATAGTTTAAGAGTTGTCCATCCGAGATCATAGGCCACCTTCCACCTACTGTGGACGCTGGTCGTATTACTGTTCCGTCTTCTCAAATTTTGATGGAAGTTGCTCAACGTGCAGATCAGTCGCTTCAGCTCCCAATTCCTTAGCAGCTGCAGCGAGTTGAGCACCGGCAACTGCATCGGTACGGGCAAACTCGGCCAGCTCGTGGCTCAGTTCCTCCAGAGCCTCGCCGCCAGCCATCATGCCGGTCAGTTCCTCGCGGCTGATCTCGGTTTTGGCGAATGTGCCGTAGCTGCGCCCACGGTTGAGAATGGTGAAGGAGTCCCCAATGGGATAGGCATGATGGGGGTTGTGGGTGATAAAGATCACGCCCAGTCCCCGCGCACGCGCCTGAGCGATATAGCGCAGGACGACACCAGCCTCTTTCACACCCAAAGCTGCTGTCGGCTCGTCAAGGATCAAGACTTTGGCTCCGAAGTACACCGCACGCGCAATCGCCACCGATTGGCGTTCGCCACCAGAGAGGGTGCCCACCGGTTGCCCCGTATCGCGTATCTGGATCCCCATCCTGGACAGTTCCTCGCGTGTCACCCTGTTGGCAAAGTTCACGTCGAAACGGCGAAACGGCCCCCAACCCTTGGTTGGTTCGGAACCAAGAAAGAAGTTACGCGAAATGCCCATCAGCGGGATCATCGCCAGGTCCTGGAAAACGGTGGCAATCCCCATGTTGAGGGCATCACGTGGCGAGGTGAGATGCACCTCCTTCCCCTCAAAGAGGTAGTGGCCCTCGCTGGGTTGATGAACGCCGGACAGGATTTTGATCAGCGTGGATTTCCCTGCACCGTTATCACCGAGCAGGCACATCACCTGACCCGCTCCCACGCGCATCGAAATGTCTTTCAGCGCGATGATGCTGCCGAAGTACTTCGAGATATTTTGTACATCCATTAAAGGAGTGGTTTGTGTGTTTGTCGTACTCATTTTCGTGTCTCCATAGCTAGTTTACGTACATAAGTGTTGAGCAACACCGCCAGCAAGAGGATGACGCCAATGAACGCTAGGTACCAGTTCGCATCGACGCCTGCGAAGACGATGCCTTGCTGCACGATACCAAAGATCAGTGCGCCGAACAGGGCACCAATAGCCGAACCGTAGCCACCCGTGAGCAGGACACCTCCGACAACCGCCGCGACGATCGCCACAAACTCGGCGTTCGTGCCGCGCAGGACATCCGCGTTGGTAAAGGTCACAGCCAGGATAATCGCCAGCAAACAGGAGGAGACAGCCGTACCTACGAACAGGAGAATCTTCACTCTGGCAATCGGTACGCCGATGTTGCGTGCCGCCTGCGTATCACCGCCTACGCCGAAAATCCAGTTCCCGAAAGTGGTGCCCAGCAGCAGCCATGTGGCCAGCGCAACCAGTGCCAAAGCCCAGATAATTTCGACGCGAAAACCCCGGCCAGCGATATTGATAGTACCGGCGAAGATGGGGTAAGCGATGTCATACCCCGGTACTTTGTCGAGGCCCCCCACCTCGGTCAGCCCGGTGGCTACGACAGTGGTGATGCCTATGGTCAAACCGCGGAGAATGTACGAGGTACCCAGTGTGACGATGAACGATGGCAGACCGGTACGCAAGACGAGGTAGCCGTTCATCATACCGATCAGGACGGCAAGGATCAGGGCCGCGACAATTGCCGCCCAGAGGTTCCAGCCATACTGGGTGCTTAAGAGGACGATCAACATACCGGTCGCGCCCACCGTCGAACCAACTGAAAGGTCAAATTCCCCACCAATCATGAGCAGGGTTACCGGTATGGCCTGGATGGCGATTTCAGCTGCGACACTCAAATAGCTTGATGTACCTCTCAAGGTCAGAAAACCACTACTTCCTGCGACAATGGCGAAGAAGATCCACACGGCAATCGAGCCGGCCACAGCCCCCGTTTCCGGGCGAACGAGTAGTCGGCGGAGCGGATTGACACGCAACATACGCTCACTGGTAGCGGTGTTGCCTCCACCTCTCTGAGTTACGCTCATATTTTCCCTCCTAATAAAGAATCGGGGGTTGGAGCCATGGCAGAGTCGATGCCCCTGTTGACTCCAACCCGGACTGGTTAGCGCGTTCCCTGCGATTTCAACTGAATGATTTTATCGACGTTACTCGAATCTACAAAACCGGGGCCGGTCAGTAGGACATCATTGGCAATGGTATTGAGGTTCGTCCTGTAGAGTGTCAGCAAGACAATAGGCAGATATCCCTGGAGATACTGCTGCTGATCGATGGCGAACAGCATCTGCTTATTCTTGATGGCAGTTAGCACGTCCGATGAGAGGTCGAAGGTAGCCAGCTTGATCTGCCCAAGCTTATTGAGATCCTGGAGTCCTTTGATGGTTGGCGTGGCACCTGTGGGGCCAAGTGTCAGGATGCCATCAATCGAGGAGTCATGCTGGAGCGCGGCCTCGATACTCTGCTGGATCTGTGTCGGGTTGGTCAGGTTGACACCGATCTCTTTCACCGTGCCGCCTGACTCGGCCAGACCTTCCTTAAAGCCCTTACAGCGCAGTTCAAGAGCGGCGTTACCGACTTCCTGGTTGACGCAGAGGGCGTGCTTGACACCGGCAGCACCCATTTTCTCACCACCACGCATGCCGGCTACTTCCTCGGTCTGTCCGATATGAACAAGGACTCCCAGGCTCTTTGCGACATCTGAGCCGGAGTTAATGGAGATCACCGGGATACCGGCAGCGACAGCTGCTTTAATCGAGGAGCCCAGAGCACTGGCATCGGGGATGGAGACGACCAGCCCATCTGGGTGGGCTGCCACTGCAGAATCAATGAGGTGCGACATGGCGACCATATCGAAGGTGGACGGTGCTTCATAGACCACCTGGACTCCCATGTCGCGAGCGGCCTGGTCAACGCCCTTCTTAACTACCGACCAGAAGGGGTCTGAAGCCTGGCCGTGCGTGACGACGACGTAGTGCTCGAATTGCCACTGTTGTTGCTGCTTGTTCCTCCGTTTCCACAGGCGGCCAGGATCACAAGAAGCATGATTAACGGGGCGACATATTTGAAAAGTCGGCGCATGGTATTCTCCTTTAAATACGATGAAAGTATACTAAAAAACAACGGAGTTCTTTGAGACATTACTTAGTCTCTTGTTAGATAACCTGATTCCTTTGCGATAGTCTCCTCCTTTCCGGGAGCTAGCGTTCCCTATCTTCTGATGTATCCTCGCGTCCAGGTGGTGGGGTCTCCGCTCACCTTATGATTATTACGCCATAGTTCTGTCACTATTCACAATCGAACGTCTAGAAGCCGCCGTGTTCCTCAATAAAGGCCATCACCTCGTCATGGGTGGGCATGAAATTGGCGCAGCTGTGTTTTGTGACCAGGATGGCACCGCAGGCGTTGCCCAAGCGTGCAGCCTTATACCAGTCCCACTCTTTGACAAAACCATACAGAAGTCCAGAGGCAAAAGCATCGCCAGCACCCAGGATATTCTGTACCTCCACCGGAAAGCCAGGTATATCGATTTGTGAAGTATGCCCATCATCTGATACAAAATGACCTCTGGAGTTCACTGAGAGCAACCGGGCGACCTAGCTGGTAAGCTCGCGTGGCGGCAAGGCCGATCTCATCTAAATTAACGCTGTACCAGTCGCGCAGTGCTGGCGCGTAGCTTGAGCGTTGGCGCTAAAATACGATTTCGTACTGGGCGAGCGTTCAGCAGATCCAGCAGCATCTCTGTAGCTAAGCGACCCAAGCTAGCCTTGGGTTGATGAATCGTTGTCAGAGCAGGTGTCACATAATCGGCCATTTTAATGTCGTCATAACCGATCACGCTCAAGTCCTCCGGCACGCAAATACCACGTTCACGACATGCACGTAGCACACCAATAGCAACCATATCGTTGTAACAAAAGACAGCTGTGATACCAGCATCAAGTAGGCGGGGCAACAAGCTCTGCCCAACAGCTACATCCTCCTCAAGTGAGGCTTTACTGCCACTTGCTATCGCTATCCAATTCTCTTGCAGTGAGACGCCAGCCGCTTCTAGTGCCTTCTGATAACCCTCAAGCCGTTGCCGACTGGATTTTGGTCGACTTTCGATGCCGAGAAAGCCTATCGAGCGATGACCAAAGTGCAGCAAGTGTTCAACTGCGAGCTTGCCCCCCTTGCGATCATCCACTGCTACCCAGTGGAGCAACTTGTAATGTGACTCGGCCTGACTATTGATCAGGACAGTTGGCACTTGAATATAAGCCAGACGCTCCTTGTAAATATTGCTAATGCGGGACGCTGCAACAAGGATACCATCGATGCGCCGCCGATGGAAGGCCTCCATGATCGCTATTTCCTGGTCGGGATCGTTATGGGAAGTGCTGAGAACCACGTTGAAATCAGTTCCCTGAACTACTTCTTCGATTCCCTGCACAACATCGCCCATGAACGGGTCATCAATCGATGTCACCACGAGACCAATGGTGTTCGTCCGCTGCGTTTGCAAGCTCTGCGCAATAGCATTAGGTGTGTAACCCATCTCCCGCGCCAATTGCTGGATACGCTCACGCACGCTCGTGAGACGGTCGAGTGCGAAACTCCGGCTGCCCGAGCAATATCTTCAATTGAGACTTCTTGCCTTCGCATTCAAACCACCTCACTTTAAGGTAGGTTACGCACACGTGTGCATCAATGGTCTAAATATTTCGCGTTCCTATGCACACGTTTGCATAAAGTATAATCAACGAAGTAAAGTTTGTCAAGAGGGTAACCGGTCAATTTTTTCTGATCTTTTCACTTCATGAAAATTCTGTTATGCTAAGCATCAAAACCATTTCCGTTTTTTCGTTAGCGTAAAGAATAGACAGGCAGGAGCCTCAAAGAGTGTATACACAACGAGCGAGAAATGCTGACGTTGCCAGCATTTCCCCAAACTCCATATAATGTGCAGCCAGTTCATCTCGTAATCTTCGATCTTTATGAGCATAAGAGATGAATACATCGAGTGGCATGCCTATCCTCCCACTTGAGTGAAATATACTGTAGCCACCATTATACTCAGAAAAGCAAGAGTTGTCACGTTTTGCAGCATATCTCCTTTCCATACTTGACAATAATCCGTTAAGAAGATTATCATATAGTTAGCTTATCTAAGTGATAGATAAGCTAAGTGCTAGCCCATCTAAGTAAAATATATAGAGGAATATGGACCGATGGTAGAGCATTCTTCTTTCCGTGAGTCGGACGTAGCTGATGATTTGCTCGATCTTCTTCCCAGTCTTCTGCGACAAATTCGTGTAGATATTCCCAGCGAAACCGACTCCCAACAACTGAGCCCGGAATGGCGCGATATCTCCGAACTACGTGCAACTCACGGACAGATTCGGCTGCTACGCATTCTGCTCACACATCAGCGTTGCACGATGCAGGAATTAGCCGATGAACTGGGTGTTGCCGCACCGACTGTGACTGCAATGGTAAAATGGCTCCTCGCCCAGGGATTTGTTGAATGTTTACGCGATGAACAGGACTGGCGTGTGGTCTGGGTTTTGCCTACCCAACGGGGGCAACGTGCGGTTACTCTTTATGACCAGTTCCGCCGTGCCAACTTACAACGTCGTTTGGCACACCTCAATCAGGAAGAACTTGTTCATCTCCGTGTAGCCATCCCGGTCCTTCGACATCTTATTGAGGTAGAACCATGACAATCGTGACTGAGAAACTATCGCGCTCCTTTGGGGAAATACAAGCAGTGAAAGGTATTGATCTGCATGTCGAACGCGGCGAGACCTTTGGCTTTCTTGGGCCTAACGGAGCAGGGAAAAGTACCACGATCAAAATGCTTTGTACCTTGTTGCATCCAACTAGCGGACGAGCCTGGATCAATGGATATGATATCGAACGCGAAGCCTGGAAGGTGCGTCAGAGCATTGGTATTGTCTTTCAAGATCCAACGCTTGACGAGTACCTCACGGCGGAACAGAACCTCTATTATCACTGTATGATCTACCATACACCATCTAAAACACGCGATACACGTATACGTGATGTGCTCCAACTTGTCGGCTTCGACGAACGTCGCAAAGACATCGTCAAAACCTTCTCAGGTGGGATGAAACGCCGTCTTGAGGTTGCACGTGGCTTGTTGCACGAACCACAAACGCTCTTTCTTGATGAGCCGACTGGATGTCTTTGTCTATCTCACCGGACGAGCCATTCGTGATGAGTCTGCCAGCGCCAAAGAGCGCCTGGGGGCACGTCTGCGTAGTCGTGGTCGTTTACGCCGCTAGAAGGAGTCTCTCAATGCTCAAAACGACACAATCAGCTACAGTTCCTGATATCTCACCCAAATTCCGGTCGGTTCCTGCATTTTTTATCGATCCAGAAGGCATTGCCATGATCTGGCGACGCGATATGGTGCGTCTCTGGCGACAACGAACGCGCTTGCTTGGCGCGGTGGCGCGAGCGCTTGTCTGGCTTTTTGCACTGGGATTTGGCCTGCGCGGTTCGCTTGGTTCTATCGCGGGTTTTAGCTATGAACAGTTTGTCTTTCCAGGAGTGATCGCGATGACGGTCATATTTAGCGGTCTCCAATCGGCGATTTCGATAGTGTATGACCGTGAGTTTGGCTTCCTCAAGGAGGTACAGGTAGCACCGACTCCGCGTTCAACGCTCGTGATTGGAAAATCTCTAGGTGGCGCATCGAGTTCGACGATCCAGGCGCTGATCATTTTGATCTTTGCACCATTTGCCTCTGTGGTTCTGACCCCCTTGAATGTTCTTGCTACGGTAGTAGCAACCTTTGTCACGGCTCTGGCAACAGGAAAGGTAATTCCGTCTTCCTGGGTCAATTGCGTTGTGGCATGGGAGAGGCCTGGGACACCCTGAATACCCTGCCACGATCGACCAGAAACCGCTATAAAAGCAAGCTGAAAAAGATGGTCCGAGGTCATCGAGGGCGACCTGTGAGCATCTCGACAGCTTGCTAGAAGGCAGGAACCATGAACGAATTTGACCAACTGTGCAATGACCTCCTATCGTTCCTTCTGCGTTGCTACCGCATGCTGATAGCGTATACGTGGTTTCTCTCCAGAATGGGAGAAATTGAACTGTTCAGCCTGTACCAACGAGTGCGACGCAATTCAGTCTTTGGCGCAAAGATGATTCGCATCTACGGAAAATACTCCCTCGTCAGGCTTTATGCGCTCACCCTCTCATTCATAGCCCGAGTAGGATTGTTCTTGCTCCGTGATTGAGTACGCCAGTGGAAGGTTTGACAAGGAACATTCTATCATGTATTATCGTTACAGATAGTTGTCACGATGGAAGCAAGCAGGAAACAAATGATTGATATTGTTGCTGAGGAAACAACCTGTAAGGCATGTGGCAAGTCTCTTATCCAGGCAAAGAGGCAAGGCCCGCACAAGCGTGAGTATTGTAATGACACCTGCCGGCAGCGAGCCCATAGAGCAAAAAAGCAGCAAAAGAGAGAAACACCAGAGGCCCGGATTGCAACCCTGGAAATGGAGATTGCAGCGCTGGAAGTCGAGATCCGGAGGCTGCAAGAACGCCTCAATGTCGAGGAACGTTTCCGCACAGACACCCAGGTGAGGCATTTTAAGTCATGGCTACGTCGGAACGCGCAGCCACGTGATACTGACTTCTTTAAGCGTTTTCAGGCCGATACGCGCCTGCCTCAGCACACTTCACGCTCCAGGTATGCCGCATTTTTGCACCTCTACCACTACTCAGAGGAAGACATATACCTGTTTGAAGAAGCCTGGAAAGATATGATGTTTCTACAATCGTGACAATCGTGACACAAGAAAGTGAGTAACCGGCATGACACAAGATTTACTCCTTGCCTATTGCATCGCCTTAGATGCTGGCAACTTTGACCGACTCGGCGAGGTCCTCTCGCAAGCGCAAACAGAACCAGGTCTTGAGGCAGCAATAGCCGGTATACATCAACGGTTTGATAGCGGTGAAAGCTGGACAGAGCAATTACAAGCGTATCGTGAGCAGATGCAAGAGAAAGCGAGTAACGACAATGACACACTTTGAGCGTATGGAGTTTCCAGAACAGAACCGGATCTCCTATCACTTTTTTGACGATTACGGCGGCCGCGTGCAACTGACGCCAGAACAGGTATATGAACTGCTCCAGTGGCTCTATGAACGCCGCGACGAACTGCTCACGGCGTTGCATCCGGCGGTCAAGGAGATGCCAAGCTG
>WNGD01001927.1_pt1 | contig 22023 bp, 20 predicted proteins | sample 5400671 | NCBI WGS metagenome assembly WNGD01 (sample SAMN13153369, study PRJNA577476) | soil metagenome | isolation source: 40 cm soil or saprolite under grassland replicate 2 | place: USA:California | collected 2016-06-15 | reverse complement strand
GGCAAAGCGTCCCAGATCCATCACGACGGGAGTGGCCTGTTCGCGGGTCTCCCGAACCCGTTCCCGGCGGCGCGCTACCACTCACTCGTCATCTCCCGCTCGGGGCTTCCTGCCGATCTGCGCGTCAGCGCCAGCGCCGAGGACGGGGAGATCATGGCGGTGGAGCACGTGCGCCACCCGGTGATTGGGCTGCAGTTTCACCCCGAGTCCGTGCTCACCGAGTACGGCTACGTGTTGCTCGACCGCTTCTTGCACGGCGCAACGACGCGGCTCGAGGATCTGCCGGACCGGGCCGACGGCGTCGTTCCGCCTCCGGTCGAGCTGGTCGGGTGATCATCGAGTCCGTGCTCACGACCATGGACGCCCGCGGGGCGACCAACTTCGCCCCCATGGGTGTCGAGTGGGGAGAGCAAGAGATCGTGATCAAGCCGTTCCTCGAGACCACGACGTTCAGGAACATCGAGGCAACGCGCGTCGCCGTGGTCAACCTCACCGACGACGTGATGCTGTTCGCGCAAGGAGCGATCGCGAACGTGCAGTTTCCGGCGGTCCCCGCGAACGTGGTACGCGGTGTCGTGCTCGACGCGGCCTGCTCCTGGCGCGAGGTGGAAGTGCGCGCGCTGGATGCGACTCCGCCCCGGGCGCGGATCGTGACTCACGTCGTGCACCGCGGCGTGCGACGCGAGTTCCTGGGCTTCAACCGCGCCCGTCACGCGGTGCTCGAGGCCGCGATCCTCGCGACTCGCATCCAGTTCCTTCCCGCCGAGCAGATCGACGCCGACTTTGCGCGCCTCCAGGTGATCGTGGACAAGACGGCCGGCCCGCGCGAGCGCGAGGCGATGGCGCTGCTCACCGATTACGTGCGCCGGGCGCCGCGTCCGCAGCAGCCGGTGAGCCCATGAGCGCCGGGGGAGCGCCGCGCGTGTTCGTCGAGGCGCCGGCGCGGCTGCATTTCGGCGTGCTCGACCTGCGGGGCGATCTGGGGCGGCGCTTCGGCGGGATCGGCGCGGCGGTTCCGGCTCCGTCTCTCCTGCTCGAGGCCCGGCCCGCCGCGGAGCTCAAGGCCGAAGGGCCCGACGCGGCCCGCGCGCTCGAATTCGCTCGCCGATTCGCGCGGTACCACGGGCTGGACCTGCGACTCCACTTCTGCCTCCATCGGTCGATTCCGACACACGCGGGGCTCGGCTCGGGTACGCAGCTCGCGCTCGCGGTGGCGCGCGCGAGCGCCGAGCTGTCCGGCCTCCCGACCGACGTGCCGGCGCTGGCGCGCGCCGTGGATCGCGGGCGCCGCTCGGGCGTGGGCACGTGGACCTTCGCCTATGGGGGCTTCGTGCTCGAGGGCGGGCGGGAAACGGGCTCCGAGCGCGTCGCCCCGCTCCTGGCGCGGCTCCCGTTCCCCGACACGTGGCGCGCGGTCGTCGCGGTGCCGCGCGGCAAGCCCGGGCTGGCAGGCGACGACGAGGCGGCGGCGTTCGCCAACCTCCCGTCCCCGAGCGCGCGCGAGGTCGAGCGAGTCGCGCACCTCGTGCTGATGCAGCTCCTTCCCGCGCTCGCCGAGGCCGACCTGGCGGAGTTTGGGGCCGCGCTGGGGGACGTCCAGCGCATCACGGGCGGCTGGTTCGCGCCGGCGCAGGGGGGGGTGTTCGCGCCCGGGGAGACGGGGGAGCTGGTCGAGCGGCTGCGAGCGTGGGGCGCGGTCGGCGTGGGGCAGAGCTCATGGGGACCCGCGGTGTACGGCATCGTGGGCGATCCGAGCGCGTCGCAGGCGCTGGCCCAGCGGGTGCGCGGGGTGATAGGCCCCGGCGGCGGCGTATATGAAGGCGGTTTCAGCGTGGGCGGCGCGCGAGTGTGGCGCCATGACGCCGTTTCAAGCTGAAAGGCCGGCTTTTCCGTCCTGATTGACAGTGGCTTGCCTCGGGGATATAACCTCTATCCCTAGTTGCAGCCCCGGTGTGGAGGAGTCGGACGATGGTTGTCGCCTGTCGGGAGCGCGGGCCTCCTGACCTCGTGCGGGTCTCGGGATTCTGACGGGCAAGAGAGCTTATAGGCCGTTTTTTTCACACCCTCATCCTCAACATGAGGTCAGCTATGAACCGCTTCAAACTGTGGTCCGGTGGACTCGCGGCGAGCCTGATGGTGCTCGTCACCGCGTCCGCCGCCGCCCAGGGCGCGGGCGAGTGGACGATGACGGGTCGGACTCCCGACCTGCAGCGTTACAGCCCGCTCACCCAGATCAATAAGGCGAACGTGAAGAACCTCAAGGCCGCCTGGACGTTCTCGACGGGCGTTCTGAACGGCCATGAGGGGAACCCGCTGGTGATCGGCACGACGATGTACGTTCACAGCGCGTTCCCGAACATCGTGTTTGCGCTCGATCTGACCAAGGACGGCGCACCCATGATCTGGAAGCACACTCCGAGCCAGCCGGCCGAGGCCAAGCCGATCGCCTGCTGCGATCTGGTGAACCGCGGTCTCGCCTACCATCCGAGCGGCAAACTGTTCATCGAGCTGCTCGCCGGCGATCTGCTGGCGCTGGATGCGAAGACGGGCAAGCAGCTGTGGCGGGTGCCGAACGCCGATTACAAGACCGGCTCGACCATGACGAATGCGCCGATCGTGATCAAAGACATCGTGATCGCGGGCATCTCGGGTGGTGAGTTCGGCGTGCGCGGCCGCGTGACGGCGTACGACGTGAACAGCGGCAAGGAAGTGTGGCGCGCGTATTCGACGGGCCCGGACGCCGATGTGAAGATCGTCGGCGACGCCAACCCGAACTATGCGTCGCACCGCGGCAAGGACCTCGGCGTCAGCACCTGGCAGGGCGACGAGTGGCAGCATGGCGGCGGGACCACATGGGGTTGGTACTCCTACGATCCGCAGCTGAACCTGTTCTATTACAGCTCGGGCAACCCGGGGACGTGGAACCCCGATCAGCGGCCCGGCGACAACAAGTGGTCGATGACGATCTTCGCTCGCAACCCGGACAACGGGGAGGCGAAGTGGGCGTATCAGATGACGCCGCACGATGAGTGGGACTACGATGGCGTGAACGAGAACGTCCTCGTCGACTTGACGATCGGTGCGAAGCCGGTGAAGGCGCTGGTGCACTTCGACCGCAACGGCTTCGGCTACACGCTCGATCGGACGAACGGCAAGGTGCTGGTGGCCGAGCCCTATGGCCCGGTCAACTGGGCCTCGAAGATCGATCTCTCGACGGGTCTGCCCGTCCGCAACGCGCAGTACGGGACGACCTCGAAGAAGAATACCGAGGGTATCTGTCCCGCCGCGATCGGCTTCAAGGATCAGCAGCCATCTGCCTTCTCTCCACAGACCAAGCTCTTCTACGTCCCCACGAACAACATCTGCATGGACTACGAGGGCGTAGAGGTGAAGTACTCGGCCGGCCAGCCGTACGTCGGCGCGATCGTGCGCATGTTCCCGGGCCCGGGCGGTAACCGCGGCCGGTTCATTGCGTGGGATCCGACCACCGGCAAAGTCAAGTGGGAAGTGAAGGAGAATCTGGCGGCCTACGGCGGCGCGCTCGCGACGGCCTCGGGCATCGTGTTCTACGGCACGATGGAAGGCTGGATCAAGGCGGTCGATGCGACCACCGGCACGCTGCTGTGGAAGTTCAAGACGCCCTCCGGGATCATCGGCAACCCGATGACGTATCTGGGGCCCGACGGCAAGCAGTACCTCGCCGTGCTCTCCGGAGTGGGCGGCTGGGCCGGCGCAGGTGTCGCGCTCGGCATCGGCCCCGAGGACCCGACCGCCGCGCTCGGCGCGATCGGTGCCTTCGGTGACTACATCAACATCAGCAACGCGGGCGGCACGCTGCTCGTGTTCGGGTTGTAAGCAGTCGTAGAGTAACACCAATCGCCGTAGGTAGATGAGTAGAACACCCGGTGCCGGAGCGAACGCGCTCCGGCACCGGTGTAGTACTTGGCCACCTCCTTCACCTTCTGACGGATCCGCAGGGAGCACACGCATGCATTCGACACGGGGTAGGCTCACGGGGGCGGTTCTCGTCGCCGCCGCCACGGTCGCACTCATGGCCGGCGCGCCGCCCGGGCCGCCCTCGGACCTGCGAGTCTGCGCCGACCCATACGACATGCCCTTCTCCAACAATCAGGAGGAGGGTTTCGAGAACAAGATCGCCCACCTCGTCGCGCGAGATCTCAATGCGACGGTCATCAACTACTGGTGGCCCAGCCGCCGCGGCGTGCTGCGAAACTCCATTCTCGGCGGCTTTTGCGACGTCATGATCCAAGCCCCGGTGGGCCTCGACCCCGTGGCGACGACGAAGCCCTACTACCGCTCCACCTACTACTTCGTGTATCGCGCCGATCGCAGACTCGGCTTACGCTCGCTCGACGACACGATCCTCAAGCACCTGAAGATCGGCGTGAACATGATCGGCTACGACTACACGAACACGCCGCCGGCGCACGCGCTCGGCGCGCGCGGCATCGTGGGCCTGGTCGGCTTCGGGAACTTCCTCAATCCCGATCCCAAAGCCGACCACCCCGAAGACATCGTGCACGCGGTGGCGCGGGATTCGATCGACGTCGCCGTGTTGTGGGGGCCCCTGGCGGGCTATTGGGTCAAGCGCGAGTCCGTCCCGCTCACCATGGTCGCGCTGCCGGACACCGACGCCGTCTCAGGGATGCGGTTCGCGTTCGACATGGCGATGGCCGTGCGGCACCGCGACAAGGCGCTCAAGGCCACGCTCGACTCGGTGATCGATCGTCGGCAGCCGGAGATCACGGCGATCCTCGAACAATACGGCGTACCGATGATCCAGATGCACCCGTGAGGACAAAACACTTCGTGCGGGGTGGCCTGGTCGGCGCCTGGATCACGGCCGTAATCGCTATCGCGGGGACGCCGCGCGGAGGGCGGCCCGCCGGCGCGGTGGCCGCGCTGCGGGACACCGTGCGTGACAGCCTGCTCGTCTCGGACTCCGTATACCAGGGATGGAAGTGGTGGCACGTCTACTGCTACCGCTGTCACGGCGAGGACGCGATGCGCCCCATCCTTCCGACCGCGCCCGATTTGCGCTGGGCCGTGAGCCCCAGCGGCGCCAATTTCCCGCGTGACAGCTTCTTCAACACCGCCTGGAACGGCCGGGTCACGAAGGGCATGCCGGCGTGGAACGTGCTGCTCGATTCCGCGGCGATCCAAGAGGTCTACCAGTACGTGAAAGCACGGAGTGACGGTTGGCTCAAGCCGGGACGGCCGCACCGGCTCTCCGACTTGCAGAGCAAGAATAAGAGTCCGTGATCGGCCGGGGCGGGAAGCTGTGGGGCGTGGCTGTCGCCGTCTGCGCGGCGAGCGTCGCTCCCGCCCCTGGCCGAGCGCAGGAGCCTCTCACGCGCGCCCAGGTGCTCGCGGCGCTCGAGCGTGCCACGCCCCAACAGCCCGCCGATTTCACCGGGCAGGACCTCTCCGGGCTCGATTTCTCGGGCGTCGATTTCAAGCGCGCCAATCTCACGAAGTGCCGCTTGGTGCGCACCAATCTGGCGAAGGCGCAGCTCTCGTCCGTCACACTCACCGATGCGGTCGCGACCGAGGCCGACTTCACCGCCGCAAACCTGGACGTCGCCGTGGCCTATCGCGTCGACTTGCGACGCGCCGTGCTGCGCGACGCCAGTGTCTTCGCCGTCATCTTGTATGGCGTGGATCTGTCGGACGCCGACCTCTCGGGCGCCCGCCTCATCGGGCCGATGAACAACGCCAAGGCGCCGCGGGCGAGATTCGTCAAGGCCAACCTCGGCGCGGATCCCGGAAACCAGTCGATGGGTATCATGCGCGTCGACGCCAGCGGCGTGGATTTCACAGGCGCGGACTTCACCGGCGCGAACCTGCGCAAAGTGCTGCTCGTCCGCGCCGACTTGACCGGTGCCGATCTCACCGATGCCGACGTGACCGGTGCCGACCTGACGGGAGCGATCCTCAAAAGCATCCGGGGGCGCGACCGCATCCGCGGGCTCGACAAGGCGCTGCACGTCGACGAGGCGATCGTCAACGACGCGCGCGAGCCGCTGCTCTACGTGAGCAACGAAATCCCCAACACCATCGCTGTCGTCTCGCCGCGCACCAACGCCGTCGTCGCGACCATCCCGGTCGGCCATCGCCCGCGTGGCATGGCGTTGAGCCCGGACCGCCGGACCGTGTACGTCGCCCTGGGGCAAGACGACGCCCTCGGCGTGGTCGACGTGGCGAGCGGCAAGATGACCCGCACCATCCCTGCGAACCGCGATCCCGAGCTCGTGGTGCTGAGCCCCGACGGGAAAGTCGCGTATGTATCGAACGAGGAGATCGCGCACGCGTCGGCGATGGACGTCGCGAGCGGCAAAACGCTGTTCTCGACGCCCGTGGGCGTCGAGCCCGAGGGCGTGGCGATCACGCGCGACGGCACGAAGCTTTACGTCACCGCGGAGACGAACAACACCGTGTCCGTGCTCGACGCGCAGACAGGCCGTCTGCTGCGCACGCTGCACGTGGGCGACAACCCCCGCACGGTTGCGTTGACCCCCGACGGCGCCCGCGCCTGGGTTTCGGCCGAGGCGGGGGGAAACGTCACCATCATCGACGTCGCCACGGATAGCGTGATCGCCCAGTTCCCGATCCGCGACGGCAAGACCAAGCCGGTCCGCATCGCGTTCAGCCCCGATGGGCGGCTCGCGTATCTCACGGAGGGGGCGGCCGCGAGCGTGAGCGTCGTAGACGTCGCTCGCCGGACGGTGATCGACTCGATCGCAGTGGGGCGGCGGCCCTGGGGGATCGCGCTGTCGCCCGACGGACGATGGCTCTACACGGCCGACGGGCGCGCCAATACGGTATCGGTGATCGACACCCCAGCCCGCAAAGTCGTCATGGCCATCCCGGTGGGCGAGCGGCCCAACGACCTGCTGTACATACCCTAGGGGCTCGGGACTCGGGGCTTGGGGTTCGGGGGGTCCTGAGCGAGCGCTGGTGCCCGTGCAAGACACTCGACTGGGGCACTCCCGAGTCCCGATCCCCGACCCCCGAGTCCCTACCCCAGCGGCACGCGCGCGAGCCACCAGCCGGAGCGATGGGCCCGCACCCAGCCGTCCACGCCCCACACCCGCCCCGCCCGCGCGCCGAGAATCACCACCAGGGTGGTGATCAGCATGTAGTGGAACCCCTGCTGCGCCGAGCCCTGCCACTGCACCGCGAGGCCGTAGTTCACGACGAGCACCAATCCGATCGCCGCAGCGAGCGTCGTGCAGCATCCGAACAGGAGCCCCAGACCCACCGCTGCTTCGCCAAACGCCGTCAGTTGGGCGTATAGGTGACTGTTCGGGACCACGGTGTTCACCAGGAATTCCCTGAAGAAGCCGATCGGATTGCCCTCCGCGTACTTCGTGACGAGGATCGGCATGACGTGTTGCCAGCGGTCCGACGCGGTGGGCACGGGCAGGAAGCCCCACGCCAGTGTCACGCTCAGTTTAGTGAAGATGGCCTTCGCGAACCACACACCGACGGCGATCCGCAGTACCGCAAGCCAGCACTCGGGGGACCGCATAACGGGACGGGGAGCCGGGCCCGACTGGACGTCCATCCGCTCGTATCCTCCTGGTAGAAAAAGTCGGGCGGCGGTCCCGACAGGAGCCGCCGCCCTCTCAGAGAAGGAAATCTAGGCTACGGGGTCAGGGGATGGCACCGACCGCGCGTGCCACGTTGAGCCGGCCCTTGCCGTAGAACGGCGTCGTGCCGTTGCCGCCCACGTTATCGGCCGACTGCTCGATCCTCGCCTTGATCTCGCCGGGGTTCCGGCCGACGATCGACACGAGCAACGCCGCGGTGCCCGCGACGTGTGGGGCTGCCATGCTCGTCCCCTGGGCGCCGACGATGAAGTTCGGCGACGAGAAGCATCCGATGAGCAGGCTCGTCTGGCTGCACGCCGCCCACACGAAGACGTCCCTGCCGGCCGGCGCCGGGAGCGCCGCACCGAACGAGCTGTTGCCGCCAGGCGCGGCGACGCTGATGGCGGAGCGCCCAAAGTTCGTGTAGTAGGCAGGCGCATCGATATTTGTCCACGGACCGTTGCGAGCGACGTTGGCGTTGGCATTGGTCCCGTTGGCGTCGGAGGTCGGGCCTGTGGCCGCGACGCAGATTACTGAAGGCGTATTGCAAAATGTCCAATAGGTGTTGCGGTCGTGGTCCAGATCGGCTGCCGAGTTCCCGGCGGAGACCACGACCGTAACGCCCTTGCTGCGCGCGTAGTTGAAGACCTTGTTGAGCAGCCCCACGAAGCGCCCGTTGCCCGCCTTGGTGAACGCGCCGCCCAGGCTCATGTTGACCACGTCGGCCCCGCCGTTGGCGGCGTAGATCACGCCGTTGAGAATCGAGCTGAAGGGGCAGTCGTTGATGTACCCGCAGACCTTCACGGCCACGAGCGTCGTCATCGACGTGATGCCCGCAGCGCGCACCGCGTTGCTGCTCACGGTTGCGGCGGTGTGGGTCCCGTGAAAGAACAGGTCAGTGTAGACTTCGTGGCCGCGGAAATACTTCTGGACGGTGTCCGCCTCGGTAAACGGCACGATCACGGTGTCCCCGTTAACGACCGCCTGCGCGTCGAACGTCCCCAACAGGTCCACGGAACGGGTCGGATCCACTCTACCCTCAGTGTCTGCATGGTGGGGGTCGATCCCTGAGTCGAGCATGAAGACCGACACGCTGGAGGAGCCGCGGAATCCGTGCGCCCACGCCACGTCGGCCTGTACCGCGCGCATATTCCACTGGCGCGGATAGCGCACCGCCGCTGCGGGAGCGGCGTTGCTCGCGACTCCGCTGCCGTCAGCCGTCGCATCCGTGGCCAGACGCGGCACATCGAGAGCGATTAAGGCATCGCCGTCCACACCCTGAATGCCCTTGGCGCCGGCGAGCGTCGTGGCGGCGGAACCCTGGAGCCCGCTCACTGCGGCGAGGCCCGAGCCGGGCGAAACCCACAGCACCTTCCCGCCCAGTGCCGCGACCTGTGCGGCGAAATCCGCCGGCACCGAGCCGTTGAAGGACACGATGTGGCGGACGTTCGCCGAGGAAGCGCCACGAGCAACGGTGGCGAACTGGGGAGCCAGAGCGGCGGCTGCCGGCTCGGCCGGCCCGGATGGAAGGCGCGCGTCATATACGCACGCGGCTGTCGCCACCACTCCAACGGTGGCAAATCGCGGAACCAATCTGACGAGTGACACGGGGCGCCTCGCGGCAACGGGGGACAGAGAACATGGCGCCGATTCTGAGGGTCGGCAAGCAGGGCTCCGAGCCCGCGGTCGCTGCAAATGTCAGGACTGCGTCAAGAGCTGGGCAGCGTCACTTCCCCACGCAAAAACTCGCAAACACACGATCGAGCACGTCGTCGGGCGTCACCACGCCGATCAGGTCATCGAGCGCCCCCACCGCGGCGCGCAGGTGGGTCGCGGCCGCGGCTGCGTCCACGCCGTCATCCCGCGCCACCTGGAACGCGTCCACCTCGGCGAGGGCGCGCTCCAACGCCCCCCGGTGGCGGGCCCGCGTCACCACCGGCTCCACGTCGCCCAACGCCAGCAGGCGGCCGTACGCCTCCTCCGCGAGCTTGCGACGCAGGTCCGCGAGGCCCTCACCGGTCACCACCGAGACGGCGACGGCCGGCCGGCCGGTCGGACCGTCGGACGGTGGCTCAAGGTCGGATTTCGTCCGCACGAACACGACCGGGGCGCTCACCTGCGCCAGAAACTCATCGCGCGCGTCCCTTTCCCGTTTCCCCTTTCCCGTTTCCCGATTGTCCTCGCAGTAGAGCACCAGATCCGCCGCCGCGAGGTACTTTCGGCTCACCTCGATTCCCAGCCGCTCGACGCGATCGTCGCTCTCCCGCAGCCCCGCAGTGTCCACCAGTCGGAATGGAAAGCCCTCGAGCACCGCGTGCGCCTCGACCGCATCCCGTGTGGTGCCCGGGACTTCTGTCACGATGGCGCGCTCCGTGCCGAGCAGCGCGTTGAAGAGCGACGACTTCCCCGCGTTGGGGCGTCCCGCGATCACGAGCAGCGCGCCCTCCCGCAGCCGCTCTCCCTCGGGTGCCGTGTCGAGGAGCCCGGCGATCCGGCCGCGCGCCGCCCGCCACGCGCGCACCACGCGCTCCGGCGCCACGGGGCCTTCGTCCTCGTCGGGAAAATCGATCTCGTAGGCAATCAGGGCCTCGAGCTCGAGCAGCTCCGAGCGGAGCTCGGCGAGCCGCGTCGACAGGCCTCGGTCGAGCTGGTGCAGGGCCCGCCGCGCTTGCGCCGGTGAGCCGGCGTCGATCAGGTCGGCAGTCGCCTCGGCCTGCAGCAGGTCGAGCTTCCCGTTCAGCACCGCCCGCCGCGTGAACTCTCCCGGTCGGGCCGGCCGCGCTCCGGCGGCGAGCAACGCCGCGACCGCCGCCGCGGGCACGACCAGCCCACCGTGGGTCGAGAGCTCGACCAGGTCCTCTCCGGTGTAGGAGCGGGGCCCTCGAAAGCAGGCGACGAGCGCATCATCCACCGGCGCGCCGGTCCCGGGATGCACGACCTGGAGGCGACGGACCGTGCGGGGCGGGTCGGGGTGAAACGGGCGCAGGGCGCGCGCCGCGACATCGAACGCACCCTTCCCCGAGAGCCGGATGAGCGCGAGCGCCGAGCGGCCGGGCGGCGTCGCGAGCGCCACGATCGGGTCCGACAGCACCCTTCCCCCTTCCCTCGTCCCTTCCTGGAAGCTAGCACCTGCGGAGCGGCACCGAGCGGGGCCGGAGGGGTGCGTCCAACCGGGCGCTTGGTGACCGACACGTTACGGGATCACCGGGCGTCCGGTGACTGGCACGGGTCATGCTCCGACATCCACAGTGTACGACCCACTCAGCCTCGAGGAGGCCTTATGATGTGCCGTTGGTTGCTCGGCATCGTTCTGCTGCTGGCGGGCGCGACCGGTGCTTGTAGCGAGCCGCCTTTTGCCCCGGCGCCACGCCTCAGCGCCCAATCGCTCCACGCCGGCGCGTCCTTTGTCCCGCTCGCGTCTTCGACGCAATGCACTGCCGGAGGCGACGCAGCCGCTCCGCTCACCCTGCCCGCGGGCTACAGCGAGACGGTCATCGCGAGCGAGCCGGATTACCTCGACGTGCCCGACATGCAGACGCTCAACGAGACGGGACCGTTCGCCGGCCGGTTCCTGTACCGCACGCACGAGCTGGGCTCGAACGCCGGCGTGTCCGTGACGGACCTCTGGACCGGTGAGACGCAGGTGCTGGTGCGGCGGGCCGACTGGGAGGCGTTCGACGGCATCGTGTGGACACCGTGGGGCACGATCCTGTTCGCCGAGGAGCGAGGGGTGGCGAGCCTCCCGGACCCCGACGTCCCCGCCGCCACGGCGGGACTCGTGTACGAGCTCGACCCCGCGACGAGTCAGGTGGCCGTCCGGCCGGCCATCGGATCGCGCGCCCACGAGGGCCTGCGCTTCGACCCCCAGGGGAACCTCTATGGGATCTCCGAGCGAACCACGGGCGCGATCTTCAAGTTCGTCCCCGATCGTCGTGGGGACCTCTCCGCCGGCCAGCTGTATGCGTTGCAGGTGATCAACGACCCCGGCGACGGCACCGGTGAGGCGGTTTGGGTGGCGCTCGACCGCGACGCCGTGCGGATCAATTCCGACGCTGCAGCCGACCGTGTCGGGGCGACCGGTTACTTCCGCCCCGAGGACATCGAGACCGCGACCAGCACCGGCAACAGCCCCGGCGGTGCGCCCACGCTCTACGTCGCGGTCACGGGCAACGGCACCATCGTGCGCGGCCGCGTGCTCGCCATCGAGCTGCACAACGATGGAACGGCCTTCGTCTCGAACTACGTGAAGGTGGGTGAGAACGCGCCGGAGGACTTCCTCATGCCGGATAACCTGGCGCTCGACCAGACCGGCCGGCTCTTCATCGCGGAGGATCCGGGCTCGGCCGGCACGACGGGCCAGGGCGATGACATCTGGGTCGCGACGCCGCCGACCGGGCCTGATCGGGGCCATGCGGCACAGGTCGTGCGATTCGCGTCGCTCACCGACTGCGTGGCCGAGCCGACGGGCCTGTATTTCGACCAGAGCAACGGGACGCTGTTCGTGGACATCCAGCATCGCGGGGGCGACGGCCTGGACAAGACGCTCGCCGTCCGACAGGAGTAGGGAGGCGTCGCGCCGATCGAGCCCGGGCGACAGCTCCCGCGCCCGGGCTACGTCTTCTTGCCCTGCTCCCGCAGGCGGCGCTGCGCGATCATGTACTGCTGCGGGATGCTGAAGATGTTGCTCACGGCGTAGTACAGGTTCAACCCGGACGCGAAGTTCAGGAACAGGAGCGTCAGGAACGCCGGCATGAAGTACAGCATCATCTTCGTCTGCGGGTTGGGCGGCATCCCGATTTGCCCCACCTTCGAGAGCACGAACATCGAGAGCCCCATTACGATCGGGATGATGTAGTATGGGTCGGCGCGCGACAGGTCGGGCAGCCACAGGAACGGCACGCCGCGAAACTCGATGGTGTTCGCGAACACGAAGAACAGCGCGAAGAGCACCGGCATCGGCAAGAGCATCGGCAGGCAACCGCCGAACGGGTTGACGTTGTGCTCCTTGTAGAGCTTCATCATCTCCCGCTGCAGCCGCTCGGGCTCGTTCTTGTAGCGGTCCTGGATCTCCTTCAAGAGCGGCGCGACCGCCTGCATTCGAATGCTCGACTCCATGGCGCGTTGATTGAGCGGCCACAAGAGGAGCCGGACCAGGATGCCGAAGATGATCAGCACCCAGCCGTAGGCGAGCCGCAGCTGGTCGTGCATCCAGATCAGGATGTTCACCACCAGCACCGACACCGGCTGGATGATGGGCTGCAGGAATCCGCCGTACGGATTGGCGTCGTCCAGATCGTGACCGAGCTGCGACAGGCGCCGATACTCGAGGGGTCCGACGTACAGCTGGTAGTCAAACCCACCCGCTGGGGGCACGGGTAGCGTCACGGCGACCGGGGCCCGCGTCGCCACCGTCGAGCGGCCCAACAGCGACGAAGCCGACACGGTGCGCGGGCCGCCCTGCACCACAGCCGCGCCGAATCGCGGCTGGTTCTCCTCCACGGCGAGCGCGGCGATGAAGAAGTACTTCGACTTCACACCGGCCCACTCGAACGGCCCATCCAGGATCTTGCGGTCCCCAGGCTTGAGCGACCCGAAGTCCGTGCGCTGCGTCTTCGTCGCCTTGGTGACCACAGCGTAGTGCCGGAAATCGTCCATCGAGTCGGCCTCGACCGAGCGCAACCCGTCCCCCAACCCCAGGAGCAGCGTAGCGCCGGCGGGACCGAATCCCTCCATCCGCCCGCGCACGGCGAACCGATACTCGGCCGGGAAGAAGCGGTATTCGAGTGCGAACCGCGCGCCATCTCTCGCACCGGTGAAGGTGAGGATCGCACCCTCTGACCCCACCTGTACCCGTGTGGCGCTGGGAGTCAGGCTCCAGTCGGACACGAGCGTAGTATCGCCGCCTCCCACCCCTCCGGTGCGCCGATAGGCGAGCAACGCTGCGCCGTCCCGCACCAGCTGGACGGGTCGTCCCGAATCCGCCTTGGCGAAGGAGCGGTAGCCCAACAGCTCCGCGTGCACGAGGGCGCCGCCGCGCGTGCTGAAGCCGAGGCGATACAGGGGAGACGTGACCCACACCGTTTCCGCTGGAGCGGTGGACGGGCGGACAGGCGGACTGGCGGACGGTGACGCCGGCGTGGCAGCCGACTCCGGTGCCGCCGGCGCGAGCCGAGCGCTGCTGTCCGGCCGACCGCCCGTCCGTCTGTCCGCCGTTTTCTTCGGCGCAAACAGGATGCTCGGCAGGACTGCCACGATGAGCATCAGAACAACAGCCAGAATTACGCGTCGTTCCACTGGGTCCTTAGCCTCTGTGCGTCTACCCGTCTGTGCGTCTAGTAGTTACGGTACCGGATCGTAGCCGCCGGGGTGCAGCGGGTGGCAGCGCAGGATCCGTCTGATGCCGAGCCACGCACCTCGGACGGCGCCGTAGCGTTCCACTGCTTCGAACGTGTAGCGCGAGCACGACGGCACGAAGCGACACTGCGTGAACACCAGATGCGCCAGCGTCACCTGGTAGACGCGAATCAGCGTCATGACGGCGCGCCGCGGCCAGCGCCGGACGTTCACGTGATGCGTGTCACGCTCGCCGTCAATTCGGCACGCAGCTGCGTAAACGGCGCGGCATACGCGCCGCGCTTCGCGCGCACGACCAGATCGACGGCGGGGAGGGAGGCGACGGGGTAGCGTCTGAGAATCTCTCTCAAGCGTCGGCGTAATCGGTTGCGGGCCACCGCGGTGAAGTGAAAGCGGGGAACCACGATCGCCATCCGCGGGTGGCCCAGCGGACTCGAGTGCCACGCCAGGTCGAGATGCGGGGTGCGCAAGCGGCGACCCTGTTCCCAGCAGGCAGCGAGCTCCGGGCCGCGCGCGAGGCGGACGCGCCGCGGGAACCGCTCTCCCGTTAGTGGCTCCGGTGTTTGGACGGCAGGCGGACGGTGAGGCGCCTGCGCCCCTTCTTCCGCCGGCGGGACAGGACGGCGCGACCCCACACGTCTTTCATGCGCGCGCGAAATCCGTGTTTGTTGATGCGCCGCCGATTGCGCGGACGATACGTCGGACCCATACATTCCTCTCGTGAGGCCGGGAAACGTACACGGTCGTCGGCGCGGTGGTCAAGGTTGACTTTTCCACAAGCGGCGCGTACTTTCGGGCCGCCCTTGCTGGACGTCCCACCTCAGAGTCATTCGTGGATGGAGCAGTCTACTAAAGAAGCGTGGAAGCGACTCCTCGACGAGGCGCGGCGCGAACTGCCCGACGCCACGGTGCGAACGTGGCTCGAGCCGGCGGTGCCGATCGCGCTGGACGACGATCGCCTGATCGTCGGTGCCCCCGATCAATTCGCCGTCGAATGGAACGAGTCGAAGCACGCCACCGTGCTGGCCCGCGCGGCGGAGCGCGTGTTCGGGCGACCGACGGCGGTCGTGTTCCGGGTGCAGGAGGATCGCCAGCAGCGGCCGCAGATGGACTTCTTCGTGGCGCCCCGCCAGCCGGCGACCGTCGACAAGGCCGGCGTCCCGACCACGCCGCTCAACGAGCGGTATACGTTCCAGACGTTCGTGATCGGGAAGTCGAACGAGCTCGCCGCCGCCGCCGCGCACGCGGTCGCTGAAGCCCCCGGCAAGACGTACAATCCGCTCTTCATTTACGGCGCCACCGGACTCGGCAAGACGCATCTGATGCAGGCGGTCGCCCATGCCGTGCTCACCAAGTATCCGAGCACGCGGGTGCACTACTTCGGCGCCGAGCAGTTCATCAACGAGGTCATCGAATCGATTCACGCGCGCACGATGTCGGAGTTCCGGCGTCGCTACCGCAACGACGTGGATCTCTTCCTGGTGGACGACGTGCATTTCCTCGAAGGCAAGGAAATGACGCAGGAGGAATTCTTCCACACGTTCAACGCCCTGTTCGAGGGGCACAAGCAGATCGTGCTCACCTCGGATCGGCCGCCGAAAGAGATCCCGGGACTCGAGGATCGGCTGATCTCCCGCTTCGAGTGGGGTCTGGTGGCCGACATCGGACACCCGGACCTGGAGCACCGCATCGCGATCCTGCGCAAGAAGGCGGAGCAGGATCATCTCGAGCTCACCATTCCCGACGACGTGCTGCGGTTCATCGCGGAGCACGTCCGCACGAGTGTGCGGGAGCTCGAGGGCTGCATCATCAAGCTGCTCCTCTTCGCCTCGCTCAAGAACCGCGAGGTCACCATCGAGCTCGCGCGCGAGGCCCTGTCGGACAAGATCCGTCAGGGGGAGGACGGCGCCAGCTACGCGCAACCGACGCCCAGCATCGACCGCGTCCAGGAAGTGGTGGCGCGCCGCTGGGGAGTGACGCCCGAGGGGCTGCGCTCAAAGGCCCGCACCAAGACGCTGACGATCCCGCGGCAGGTCGCGATGTATTTGGCGCGCAACATGCTCAGCATGCAGCTCGTCGAGATCGGGCAGGCGTTCGGGGGGCGCGACCACTCCACGGTCATTCACTCGGTGGACAAGGTGGAGCGGCAGATGATGCGGGACCGGACGTTCAAGGAGCGGGTCGAAATGGCGCGCCAGGAGTTGTCCGCATTGTAGCGAACATCGCGGACGCGCCGTGTGAGCGGGTGTGGGAACCGCGCGGCACGTGTGGGGAAAGCCCGGGATACCAACAGTTCCAACAGACCAGTTTGGACGGCAGCGGGACGCGAGTTGCCTTGGCCGGGCACCAGTTAGGGGAAAGCGCCCACATTTCCCCGCCCTCTACTACTACTACTAGTAGTTCTATCATAGTACAGTAGTAGAGTCTTGGTCCACAAAATTGGGGAAGGTGACGGGACGGATGAAGTTCACGATCACACGAGAGCAACTGCAGGAAGGACTGGGTGGAGTCGCGGGAGCGATCCCGGCGAAGACGACCCTGCCGGTGCTCGCCAATGTCCTCGTCGAAGTGACCAAGCAGGGCCTCCGACTCTCCGGGACGGACCTGGACATCGCGGTCACGACCACGGTGCCGGCGGAGGTCGACGCCGAGGGTGCGGTCACGCTGCCGGCGAAAAAGCTCGTGGACATCGCGCGGGAGCTGCCGTCGGGGCCCGTGCGGTTCACGGCTGCGGGCGAGTCGCGCGTCGCGATCGAGTGCGGCCGCTCGAAGTTCAAGCTGCTCGGGTTGCCGCGCGAGGAGTTTCCGTCATTCCCCGCCGTGAAGTTCGATGGGGCGTGGAACGCGGCGGCGGGCGTGGTGCACAAGCTCGTCGGGCACGTCGCCTTCGCGGCGTCGACCGAGGAGAGCCGGCCGATTCTGAACGGCGTGCTGTGGGAGCTCCGGCCCGACCACATGCGCATGGTGGCGACCAACGGGCACCGGCTCGCCAAGATGGACGTGCCGGCGAAGGGCGGCTCGACCGCCGACCTGATCGTGCCGCCCAAGGCGCTCGAGCAGATCCGCCGGCTGTTCGCGGCCGACGATGCCCTCGAGATCGCGCGCAGCGACAACCACATCGGCTTCCGCGCCGGCGGGACGCTCGTGTTCTCCCGCTTGATCGAGGGGCCGTACCCGAACTACGAGCAGGTGATCCCGCGCGAGAACGACAAGGTCGCAACGGTCGACAAGGCCGCGATGGCGGCGGCGTTGCGGCGTATGAGTGTGGTCGCGAGCGATCAGACGCACCGCATCCGGCTCGCCTTCTCCGGCGGCGCCGTCAAGTTCTCGGTCCAGACACCCGACCTCGGCGAAGCGCAGGACGAGCTCGCGATCACCTACGAGGGCGAGCCGCTCGAGATCGGGTTCAACGCGATGTACGTGCTCGAGATCCTCAAGTACATGCCCACCGACGAGGTGCGGCTCACCTTCAAGGCTCCCGAGCGCGCCGCCACGGTGGAGCCGGTCGGGTGGGACGATCCGGCGAGCTATATGGCGCTGGTGATGCCCCTACGGTTGGTAGACTGACAGCCGGACAGACGGGCCGGACAGGCAACAACTAGACGCACAGACGCACAGCGGTGAACAGGTGGCAGGATCAGGGCAAGCTGTCCCGACTACTGTCAGCTGTTCTCCCCTGTGCGTCTGTGCGTCTAGTAGTGAGACTGTCCTGCGTGCTGTCAACTGGAGGGAGACTGTCGATCTGGAGGGAGTCCACCGGTGGCACGAGGACGCTCGGCACCGGAATGGTATCTGTTTCTTCTTCCGGCGGGATGTACACGTCCACCCCGCGATACCTCGCGAGGATGAGGTTGCGCCGCGCCAGCGTGCGGTCGGGGCGGAACGTCGGGTTGGAGGTGCGCGGATGCGGCAGCGTGGCGGCGAGCTCGGCCGCCTGCTCCTCGGTGAGACGCGATGCGGGCACGGCAAAGTACGCGCGGCTCGCCGCATCGACGCCCCAGATTCCCGGTCCCCACTCCGCGACGTTGAGGTACAACTCGAGGATACGGTCCTTCGAGAGCGCAAGCTCGAGACGCAGGGCGGTCGCGGCTTCCTTCACCTTGCGGATCGGATTGCGCGAGGAGGAGAGATAGAGATTCTTGGCGAGCTGCTGGGTGATCGTGCTCGCGCCCCGCAGCCGCTCGCGGTGGCGCCACGCCGCGCCGACGGCGGACCAGAACCCGTGAGCGCCGTCCATACCGAGCGCATCCGCGATCTCGGCGGGGTCGATCCCGACGTGCGAGCGGAACCGCGAGTCCTCGGCGATGATGACCATGCGCTGGAGGACGGGCGAGATGTCCTTGAGGACGGAGGGTGACCGCCCGTCCGCCGGTCCGCCCGTCCGGCCGTCCGCCATCTCTCGCATCATCGCCGTCTCCCGTGGCCAGTGATCGCGCCACCACACGGGGGGCGGCCACACGGCCAACAGCCACGCGAAGGCGACCCCGGCCGTCCCTAGCGCCACGCGGCCTAGGTTCCTAGGTTTCGCGTCCGCCATGTCGCTCGATCTCACCACGCTGCGTCGCCGCCTCCAGAAAGCCCTCGGCAAAAAATTTACTGTGGGAGATGTGTTGGGCGAGGGCGGGTTCGCCGCCGTGTTCCGCGTGCGGGACCAGGCTCTGGGCCACGACGTCGCGGTGAAGGTGCTCGATCTGGGGCTCACGCCGTCGCCCGGGCTCGCCGAGCGGTTCGTGCGTGAGGCCCGCACCAGCGCGCGGCTCGAACACCCGCACATCGTGCCGATCTACAAGGTCGGAGGCTACAAGAACGAAGTCCTGTACATCGTCATGCGCTGCCTCGACGGACCGTCGCTCCGCCAGTTGCTCGAAAAGCATCAGCGCCTCCCGCTGCGCGATGCCGCCCGGATCGCGCGGCAGGTGGCGGACGCGCTCGGCCACGCACACCTGCACGGGATCGTGCACCGCGACGTGAAGCCCGACAACATCCTGCTCGACAGCGCGGGCCACGTGCTCGTGACCGACTTCGGGATCGCGAAGGCCGCGCAGGAGGCGACCGTCAGCCAGCTCACCACCGAGGGCATGGTGGTCGGGACTCCGCATTACATGAGTCCCGAGCAAGCCACCGGAGAGGACGTGGATGCCCGGTCGGACATCTACTCGCTCGGGGTCGTCCTGTATCAGATGCTCGCCGGGGTACCACCGTTTGACGGCGACTCGGCCCAGTCCATCCTCATGAAACAGGCCACCGCCACCCCGGTGCCGATCCAGCAGCACCGGAGCGAGATCCCGCCCACGCTCGCGGGCCTCGTCGATCGCGCGCTCGCCAAGGACCCCGCCGAGCGCTTCCAGACCGCCGAGCAGCTGAGCCGGGCGCTGGTGGACGCCCTCCCGACCGCGGCGCAGGACAGCGTGCGCATGCGCTCCCCCGTCCTGTCCCGCGCCCTCCAAGCCCTCGTGGGTCTCGGGGTAGTGGGGGGCCTGGTCCTCGTGGGGCTCGCCGTCCTGTCGCAGCCTCCCCGCATCTCGGCGCGCGCGCCCATCCCCGACAGTCTCGCCCTGCCGCTCCGACGCCAGGGTGCCCTCGCTCGCGGAGACGTGGCCCTCTACGTCTTCGCGCCCCGCGGCGCCGACGATACCACCCTGCTGCTCGTGGCGCGCCGGAGCGTGGCAGTAGTGACCCCGCACCGCGTGCGTGCCTATCGCCGGGACTCGGTCCAGGTGCGCTATGGGGCTGAGCTCGAGGGCGGGTTCTCTTTCCGGATGGTCCTCGCACTGCCGCGCGCGCGCCGCGACACCGTGTTTCGCCACCTCTCGTTCCGCGATGTCTACGAGCTGTCGCGCCGGCTCAGCACACTGATCGCCGAGGACTAGGGCACCGACCGCCGGGTGCTCGTGACGCGCCGCGTCGACACACCGTACAAGCTGAGGGCATCGATCCCGTGGACATCGCTCGGGGTCGTCGCCACCAGACCGGCCAGGTCTTCCGCGCCGAGCGAGCAGCCGAACGCAAAACCACCGCGCCGGAGCGAGCGGTCGGTGTCGAGGCGCGCGAGCAGGCCGATCGGGAGCGACGTCCCCGCCCGTAGGGTGCCGCGCAGACCGAAGGCGTAGCCCGCCACCCCATCGGACGTGAGGCGGCTGAGCGCGGAGAGGACGACACGGCGCCCGGCCAGCTGCAGGGTCGCGCTCGGGACGTATGTGATGCGCAGGGTCGAATCGCGCACGACCGGCCGTCCGATGTTTTGGATCACGCCGCCCACCGACACGGCCGGCGTCCAGTCGTACAGGATGCCGAGGTCCCAGCCGGTGCTCGAGGTTTCCCCCCGGTACAGCACAGTCGCGAACCCGGCCGCGAGTCCCGCACGGCCTGCAGCGTATCCCACCCGGTACGTGTGCCCGCGCCCCCCGGAGCTGAACAGGTCCCGCTGGTAGCCGAGCGCCAACCCGCGGGAGTTGAGGCCCAGGGTGAGCTGCCGCAGCCGGCCGTTGGCGCCGGGATCACCGACTGTGAGATCGAGATGGACCGACGCTTCCGGGAAAGCCCCTAGCCCCGCGGGGTTCACCCACAGCGCGCGCGCGTCGCTGACATCGGTGGGATGGAGATAGAGCGTGGCGTTGTTCGGGGCGACCTGGGCGAGCGCGCCCGATGCCAGCAGCAGGAGCGGAACAGACAGTCCGACCGTTCGCTGGTCCGACCGTCCGCCCACTACGGCAGCACCGCGACGGTCGTTCGAGTCACCTGGATCACCGGAACAGCGACGCCTTGCACCGGCAGCCGCACGGTCAGGGTGGTCGAGTCCTGCCACTCCCCGCCCAGGTAACGGCCGTCGGCGGCGATGTAGGCCACGCCGCTGGCCGTTCCGGCGCCGGAGAGCTCGAACGGCTGCCCGGCGTTCTTGCCACCCCCGGCGACGCGATAGGTCTGGCTCCCCTCCACCCGTACGCTGCGGGCGCCGAGGCGGTCTTCCCACCCCGCCGCCGTGGAATGGGTGATCGTGCGCCGCGACACTTCGGAGCCGGTGCCCTTCTGGCCCGTCTCGACCGTGTCGGTCCAGGCGGCTCCCGGTTTGACGCCGTCGATCGGGAGCCGTGGCAGGAAGTCCCGAAAGTTCCCGAGGAGCTGGACCACGGACTGCGCCACCGCACTGTCCGACGCCAGCGCGTTCACGAACTCACCCCGCGGTGCCACGCGTCCCGCGAACACGAGCTTGCGCACTTTGTTGACGTTGTCCACGATCGGCGGTGGTGTGCCCGAGTCGGCCACGATCGAATCGACGACGAAGGTGGCCGGATAGCCGATGCTGTCGGCCGGCCCTGTGATCGCCGTCGCCACGAAGATCCGGGCCCCGACGTCCTGGGCTTGGGTCTGATCGCCCAGGGCCTGCTGGATGTGGAGCCGCCGGTGCACCACGTAGCGCAGGGCGCTGGGTCCGTAGCGAACCACGTCGGGACGATGCGCGGTGGGCCCCTCCGACGCCGTCGCCGGGGCGCCAGGGTCAGGGGTGAGTGTGGGGACCGCCGCCGTGGGCGTCCCGCGACTCCCTGGGGCGCAGGCGGCTGCGAGCGCCGTACCCGCGAGCAGCAGCGAACGAATCATGGAGCGCTCCCCGCCTTGTTCCGGCCGAAGACAGCAACCATCTCGGTCCCTTCACTCGCGACGCGCAGCAGCTTCCAACCGCGCTTCCGCATGTCGGCGCGCCAGACGATGAGCTTTTCCCATTCCTGGGTGGTCGTCCGGAATACCCGCAGGTCCGCGACCAGCTCCCACTGTGCGGGGTAGGGTTTCGACGTTGAGGTCATCGAGAGGTGGGCGGTAGGGCCATAAGCCGAGTTCTGTTTGCCCACCGAAGTGGGCAGATGGTCATCTCTCTGGGATGGCTGTCGCCAGCCACCTCACGCGGCCTACCCGCAGCTCAGGCGACCCGGGCCGGGTCTCGCTGCTTATTTGGCCTTGCTCCGACTGGGGGTTACCGTGCCACGCCTGTTACCAGGCGCGCGGTGGGCTCTTACCCCACCGTTTCACCCTTACCCTTGGATAAAGGGCGGTCTGTTTTCTG
>WNGD01001926.1_pt1 | contig 22024 bp, 16 predicted proteins | sample 5400671 | NCBI WGS metagenome assembly WNGD01 (sample SAMN13153369, study PRJNA577476) | soil metagenome | isolation source: 40 cm soil or saprolite under grassland replicate 2 | place: USA:California | collected 2016-06-15 | reverse complement strand
CTCCAACAATTGGAACTGGTTGAGGGCCATGTCCACTTTCGTTCCAATGACAATATCCCTCCACCCTCCAAGATGATCTGCTCCCCCTACGATACAGAGGCAACCTCTGGTCGTAAGTCGACCGAATGGTGGGTGGGATACAAAGTGCATTTGACGGAAAGCTGTGATGAGGACCCACCTCGACTGATTACCCATGTCGAAACGAGCCTTGCAGGCAAGGGGGATGTGGATGTGACTCCAGTCATTCATCAGGCGTTACAAGACAAGCAATTGCTCCCCAAAGAGCATTTGACCGACACGAACTATGCCGAGTCAAAACAATTCGTCGCAAGCCAGTTGGACTATGGAATTGATTTAATCGCTCCAACCAGGGCTGACAACAAGGGGCAAGGCCAAGCAAAACAGGGCTTTGATGCCAGTAGTTTTCAGCTCGATTGGCGAGCACAAAAGGCCACTTGTCCTACTGGACATGAAAGCTCGAGCTGGACGCCCGCTCTCGATCGACGCGACAATGAGGTGATCAAGATCAAGTTTTCGACCAAAGACTGCCAGGCATGCCCTTGTCGTTCTCAGTGTACTCAAACAGACCGACGAACCATTACGGTGAGGAAAGAGGAACATCATGAGGCCTTACACAAGGCCAGAGCCCGTCAACACACGCCAGAGTTTCGGAAGATCTACCACAAACGAGCGGGGATTGAAGCCACAAGATCACAGGGGGTACGGGCATTTGGCAGGCGCCGAAGCCGATATGAGGGTCTGGCCAAGACTCATCTCCAACACCTTGCCTGCGCGACGGCAATCAACATGGTGCGTGTCTTGGCCTGGTTGGAAGAACCTGCTGTTGCCAAGACACGCATCTCTCACTTTGCTGCTTTGGCTGCTTGAGGGAGAGAGGTTCGCCAACAGTGTCAATGTGCTTGCCTACCATCGTCTTCATCACCTTCCGCTTCATGAGGTATACACGCGCTAAGGTACGACGCGGGTCAGTTGTATGTTATGCGGACTTCGAGCGAGCGAAGCGAGAGAGAATTCCACATAATGCGTCTTCTGTATTCTTAGTTCACTGCATGACCTGGTTCAATCGGCAACCTGCCCGGAGAATCACGACATCTATAGAGAGCTGGTTGAGTTAGAAATCATTTCCACCTTTAGCTTCCAGGAAGGTCGCTGGTTAGGAGAGATTGCCCCTCATCTGCTCAGTTCGGACACGCTTCTTAGGCTGAAAGAAGCCAAGCGACGCGCAACGCTGCGTGAACACGTCGAGGCCCGTATTCCCAAGCATCTGCTCTATACCAAAGGATGGCCGAAGAACTTGCCAACTCCATCGGAGGCACGAATGCTCAGCAATGTGCGCAGGAGCGTTGCAGAGATCATGGAGCTGTCCATCCACTACACCGAACCAGGAGCTATTCTCAATCGCTACGCTGAACTGATAGCAATCCATGCTCTTCGAGGAAAGGCGCAACCGATCGTGAGTCGCCCTCTCCAACAAGAGCTATGGGCCATGGAGGATATCGCATGATGACACAAGACGAGACCCTGCTTGACTATCAGACCTTTTTACACACCAAACGGGTTGTGGCGCACACCGCCGGGATTGAGATCCCCCACGCGGATCTTCATGCAAGGCTCTTCCCGTTCCAACGGGTCATCGTGCAGTGGGCGCTGCGCAAGGGACGAGCGGCTCTCTTTGCTGACTGCTTCTTGCCGGGTGTCCTTGTACGGGCGAATGGCAAATACCGCCCCATTGAAGAATGTCAAGTTGGTATGACGATTGAAACCTTACAGGGTTCAGCTACTATTGAGCGATTCATAGAAAAAGATTATGAGGGCGATATAGTAGAAGTAGCTACAGCGAGCGGATTCTTTCCGCTACACGTCACCACTGATCACAAGTTTTACGTGCTACGTCGGCAACGTTGTGTCATTCGGTCCAGACAGAATACGCTCTGTAGCACTGAATGTGACCGCGATTGCCCACGGGAAGGACAAGAGCCACACGCAGCCTATGCTATTGAGTTGGTTGCTGCAAAAGATCTTACCATCGATGATTGCTTGCTCTATCGCCAGCCATTGGATCGGGAAGGTCAGCTGCAATATCAAGATGCCTATCTTCGACTGGCGGGATACTGGTTGGCAGAAGGCTCCTTGGGTTCCACAGCAGGCGTTGAGTACCAGGTGACATTTAATCTTGGTATCGATGAAGAACACACACTCGGCACTCAAATTGTCGCCGATCTGGCTCTATTGGGATTACGTGGGCGTATAGAACGGCACAAGGAATACCAGAATGTTTGCATTGTTGCCGCTTCTAGTCGGCAACTCGCACAGAGATTAAAGAATGATTGTGGTTCTGGTGCTCATGCCAAACACTTACCTGGATGGTTTACGGGTCTCAACCGCCGTCAAAAACTCCTGTTACTGACGGCCCTTTTCCAGGGAGATGCTTTTATCAATACTCGCGCAGCACTACCAGGCGAGCGATTAAGTGAAAACATTCGCTATGTCACGGTCAGTTATGAGCTGGCATCGGGTGTGAGAGATGCACTCTTAGGGATAGGTATTCGATGTTCGGCAATGACTGAACCTGAGCGTGTTGATAACCAAGGGATCACACATCGTACCACATACCGTATCCTCATTCCGCGCCGTTTTATGGCAGAGTTCGGATATACCGTACCAGTCATCCGGCGTGATCTTCGACAAGTGACACATAGTCAAGATGGGCAAACGTATACACTCATTCCGGTTCGCGCATTGAAGCGAAACATCTATACAGGAAAGGTCTACAACCTCACCTCATCGGGGCACGATAGTTATCTGACAGATGCAGGAACATCCAAGAATTGCGGGCTTGGCAAGTCGTTTATGCAACTGGAATGGGCCAGCGTGGTGCATCAGCAGAGCTGCGGAGACGTGCTCATCCTGGCACCGCTCGCCGTAGCAGGCCAGACCATCGCCGAGGGAGCGAAACTTGGAATTGCGGTGCAAATGTGTCGGTCGCAGTCCGATGTGCGACCAGGGCTCAACATCACTAACTACGAGATGCTCAGCCACTTTGATACCCATCACTTTCTTGGAGTTGTGTGCGATGAATCATCCATACTCAAAAGCTATATGGGCAAGACGAAACGTGCCCTGGTCGAAGCATTCGCCCATACCCCGTATCGGCTTTGCTGTACCGCCACGCCTGCATCTAACGATGTGATGGAGATCAGCAATCATGCTGAGTTCCTGGGTATCATGCCATCTTCGGAGATGCTGATGCGCTGGTTTCTCAATGACACAGCATGCAAAGCGGCCATTATCGTTTGAAGGGACATGCCACAAAAGACTTCTGGCAGTGGGTTGCATCGTGGGCGATCTCGATCAAGAAGCCATCGGACCTAGCGCGCTGTTCATAAAGATTGAACCATTTATGTTGAGCGAGAAGGTGGATAGCCGCAATGGGTAAACCAACCGAGAGCATCCTGAATGGTGATGAGATCCAAAGCGGCTGCAATAGCCTCTTGGAGGTCTTCCCGCGTGCGAGCACCTACTCGCCGCAAAAAGGTTTTGAGTTTGGAGAAAGCCTCTTCAATCGGCGAGAAATCAGGCGAATAAGCAGGCAGAAACAAGAGGCGACACCCTTTGGCTTCGATGGCCTGCTTCACCCGGCTTCCCAGGTGAATCGAGAGATTATCCAGGATCACGATTTGTCCTGGCTTGAGGCTGGGAGCCAGGATCTGCTCCATGTAGACCTCAAAAGTGGCTCCGTCAGCGGCACCATCCAGGATGAGCGCTTCTCCCATGCCTTGCATCGACAAGGAAGCAATCAGCGTCATCACGGCTCCGTAATTGCGTGGAACTTTCCCTACCGCTCGTTGTCCTGTGGGGGCATAGGCATACAACGGGGGTCATGGCAATGTGAGAGCCCGTCTCATCCACAAAGACCAAATCCTCACTGCTCAGACTTGTTGCTTGTTTGCGCCAAGCGGCACGAGCCGCTTCATTCTGCTCGCTTGCTCTCAGCGTCTTTTTTTCGTGTCCAGCCGAGAGCCACCCTGGCACGACTGATACTGGCAGGACTCACCTCGATGCCATATTGGGCTTTGAAGAGTTGGCAATGCTCTTCTCGTGTCGCATCGGGATGGGCTTCTAACTGCGCTCTCAAGTGGGCCTGCAAGACCGCTCCTTTTTTGGCAGGCCGACCTGGGATCGCCTTTGGCTCGATATGACCAGTTTCTCGTCGTTGTTTGAGGTAGCGTTTGATCGTCGCCACCGAGACCGCAAAGGTTTCTGCCACCTCGGCCTGGCTGGCTCCGGCATCGACGGCTCGCAGCACTCGTTGCCGCAAATCTTGAGAATAGGCTTTCATGTTCACAGTTTATCACAGCTCAACTCTTATGAACAGCGCTCTGAATAACGTTGAGAGAGGCAGAAGATTTATGACCTAACGACTTATTGTCTGATCCTTTGACTCCAGGAAAAGGTATTAGTGGTGTTTTAAACCATCAGGCAGAATAGTGCTTTTCAAATTGGTGCTTTTTAGTTGACAGCCTTAAAATGAACTACCTCTGGGTGCATGCTATATATGACAGTACTTTTTTACTTTCTTGAGTCTTGTACGTTCTATTATTTAGATGTTTAAAATATATACTTTGATCTATAATCAACCTAAAGGTAGGTACATAGATGCGGCTTTTGGAGGTTTATAAGTCTGGAAATGGTTGGTGGAACGACGTTGTACATTTTGTGAGTACGTGGGGAGCAAATGGCCTTGTTGATGCATTGGCTGGTGTTCTAGCTGGTGCGCTTATTACGTTCATGGCTTTTTCCTTTCGCAAAATTGTGCATTTTTTTTCCAAAATTGCTAAATCGGTCTCAGCAATCGTGCGTAAGGATAGGAAATATTACAAATTTGAGAAGGCCTATCTCACCTGGATTATTAACCGACATCGTTACCTTGGCCTGCTCCCTGCACACATAGTGAAAACTCGTTGGGGAGAAGGACGTAGCATTGTAGACCTGGAAAAGGTCTATGTCACACTACAAGTTTCTGTACAAGGACGGGACCAGGACGAGACCGAGACTTATAACAGAGATGCATTCTCCTGGCGGAAACAACCATGGTTTTATCCACTGCTCAAGCACTATCAATGGATCAGTATCCCTTTACTTGCTCTGTGTATAATTCCTGCCATCTTTATCATCATTTTTCACTACTCTTTCTACCTCTGGTCTATTACGGTATTGGTTGCTGTGCTACTTGCGTCTATCTTTTTCATGAGATGGAGATCGTTGCGGAAGGAAGCAACATATCGACCAGGAGATCTCGGCCTGATCATCAACAGGCAGAAACAACTGGTAATTCGTGGAGATCCAGGATCAGGGAAGACAACACTTCTCAGATATCTTGCTGTAACATGCGCTCGTGCTTTACGTGACAATAAAAAGCAGGGAGATGAGCCTGACGTGGTAAAGAACAGACTATTGTGGAGCGTCCGACCATTCCCAATACTGGTAACGCTGCGTCGCCATAGCGATGTAAATAGTTGGGGCGAGAAAAAGCACTTAATAGATGCATTTATTGAAGAGATGCCGGTTGAGTTGAGAAATCAATATCCAGAAGGCTTTCCAGAAGGCTTTATTGAGCGTCAACTCAATAAAGGGAATTGCCTTATTTTGCTGGATGCTTTTGATGAACTGGGCAGTCCAGAAGCCCGTGCTGCAATGGCCCGCCGCATTGGAGACTTTCTGGACAGATATAACCATTCAGGCAATCGCGTTGTAGTGACGACACGTATTGTTGGCTATGAAGGACAACTTGATCAGTATGACTTTCAGATACGAACAGTCCAGAACCTCAATGCGGGAGAAATACGTGCCCTGGTCAAGCAGCGATATCGAGCCATTGCTCTCTCTGAAACCGCTGGATGGCCGTCACATGATGCTGCTCCTATTTTGCAGGATATGCGGCAACGCTCAGAGCGTTTAATCAAGAAGATCGAGAGTACCCCACGACTTGCCCAATTGGCGGCGAATCCTTTGCTGCTCTCACTGATTGTACTTGTCCATTACGTGAAGCTGGAGTTACCACAAGAACGTGTCTTGCTCTATCGAGATTGCGTCGAGATTCTTACAGAGCAATGGCAACGTTCTAAAAAGGCAGAGATTGACAAGTTGCCAGATTCTCAAGAAGATCTCACGCTCCCTCAGAAGCTCGGGCTTCTGCAAGAACTTGCGCTCAGCATGCAACAGCAGCGAGAAGAGGAGAATCGGCAGACATTGCTGCCACGGGTACAGGCTCAGGAGATTATTGCCCGCAAACTCCCTGATATTCTGGGGAGTCAATTACCCTCGACTGAGCATGAGCGTCAAGAGATGTGCAGACGTAAGGCAGAGGCATGGATCAGTGGCATTCAGGTCGAGAGTGGTATTCTCGTTGAGCAAGGTCTGGATGAGGCTGGCGATCCGCTGATCGGATTTTCGCACCTGACATTTCAAGAGTACCTGGCGGCGGTTGCGATCAATGAAGACCTCCAGTACCTGCAACTACTCCGAAGCCATATATTGCAGCCCACGTGGAGCGAAGTAGTGTTACTATATGTTGCTCTGACCAGTGATGCAACATCAACTATTGTACATCTGCTTGACGCTCCGACGCAGCCTGCAGGTGTGTTGCTGGCTGGTTCCTGCCTGGCAGAGAGAGTGAGGCACGTAAAAAATGAGGTACAACAACTGACCCTGGAGAAACTCAAAGCAGGTTTTGAGCAGGCGGATAGTCAAACAGTAGCGTCCTTTGGTCAGGTACTGGCAGCGGTTGGAGGGGATGAAGTAACAACCTTTATGAGAGAACAATTGCATACTACTCTGGTGGAAAAGCGCCTGGAAGCTATCAAAGCCCTGGGACACATAAAACTCAATGACAAGCAGATCAAGGATGTGCGAGAGGACTTGGTGAAAATAGTAGAGGTGCCCAATGATGTAACTCTCGCGATAGTTGCAAGAGAATCTTTGGCACAGATTGGCGATCCCCGTTTTACCAGCGAAGAGCCAATATTAGCCTCTATCCCTCAGCAAACGTGTAGCATACCTTTGTCACCCAAAGGGTGGAAAGAATTAATTGCTACTCCAGAATAGGTGAGCACTAAAAAAATAGGGCAAAAGCTTCCTCTGATAATAAGAGTTTTTGATTATTGGTTGTTCACCATATTTCACCCACTCAGACAAAAGCTTCCACAAAAGCATGCGTTCGAGATTAGCAAGTACCTGGTGACGAATATCGAATATGCTCACTTTGTTGAGGCTACCGGACATCGTATCCCTGAATACTGGATAGAAGGAATCTATCCAACAGAAAAAGCCACACATCCAGTTACTGGTATAACCCCTAAAGATGCAAAAGCATATTGTAAGTGGCTGAGTCAAGAAACTGGAAAAAGCTATCGGCTTCCAACAGAATGGGAATGGGAGTGGACCGCTACAGGTACTCAGAGTTGGAACTATCCGTGGGGAAATCAATTCGACAAGGATAAGTGTAATACTCAAGAGGCAGCTATCGGGGAAACAACACCAGTGGGAAGCTATTTAGATGGTACAAATCAGTACGGCGTGACTGATATGAGTGGTAATGTATGGGAGATAACTCAGGGATATATATCATCATCATTATCATTATCATTATCACCCACCGTTCGCTCGTTCCTTGCGAAGCCAACGCACAAGCCAGTTTGTTCAAGCGAAATAGGCGAATACTCAGCAATAGCATTCGGCTCCACAAGCGTATTTGACAAAAATTGAGCGAACCGTGAGTTATCATTATTAAATATAGGATTAGGAGGAGGAGGAGGAGGAGGAGGAGAATTAAATGTATTGCGTGGAGGCTCATTTAATACCTCCTCGGATCAAGCTACTTGTTTTTTCCGAAGAGAATATTCAACTTCCATCAAAGAGATTGGTTTCCGTTGTGTAAGGGACTCATAAAGACGGGAACTTTTTTTTGTTCTTTCCTCTGTTACCACTCAGTATTGGTGTCAAACCTGGTGTCACCTGGTAAACTTGTAGCAATGAGAGCAAAACAAAGCCGCCTGTGAAGGGGCTTCAGAGGCGGCTTTGTAGGTGGAGATGAGGGAGAGTCGAACTCCCTGTCCAAACGAGCCTACCGAAAAATGTACTACAGGTTTAGTCGATGTTTTTGCTTTACGCCCAGGTCTCCCACCGACAGGATTCCTTGACGCTGGCCCTCTGGTCTTAGATGGTGATTAGAAGGCGGTCCTCACCATAGCGTCCCTGTGTTTTTTGACGCCCGTACCCGGCCCCACAAGGAAAAAGCCGGACGGACGGTACGTCACTGGTTATTAAGCAGCGAGAGCGTACGAAGGTACATAGTCGTTTTTGGCAACTATTGTTTTGTCGGTTGTTTAACGAGAGTGCGTACCGACACCTCGACCTGCAATTCTCCGATCTGATCGCCTGTCGAAACCCGACATCCCCAGATGAAGAACATTACCATCAGCATTCCTATCCCGATGGATCTTTATTATAGCACACACATTGACAAATAGCAAGCCGTTATGGAGCTTTTCACGCCTTGATTCTACTCAGAAATCTGTCCAGGTGGACGATGGTGCGTTCATGTTGTCCCTCACCGATCTTCTGCTGCTCATCATATGCCTCGACTCTGAAGACCAGTCGGCGCCCATCGATCTCGATTAGTTCGGCTGTGGCGCGTACCGTTTGTCCCAGTGGAGTGGCTGCCAGGTGGCTTACATTGATGTGTGTTCCTACTGTGACGTACCCTTCGTCCAACGCAGTTGCTACGGTGTGCCAGGATGCATTTTCCATGAGTGCAATCATCATTGGTGTCCCGAAGACTTCGACTCCTCCCGCACCAACCGCTGCCGCTGTGTTTTCGTGCACTACGGTCGTGGTAGCCTCTCCAGTCATCCCCAGTTTCAAATCCATGGCCGGATGTCCTTTCTTTTGTTGCAACCATACTATATAACAAAACAGGCTGTCGGTGGATCTCCTCGGGGCGATTTAAAAGTCGCCCGCCTGGAGCCGTAGTGGCATGCCTTGCGTGTGCCTTGTGCGTGGGGAGCAACACCCTTGAGCCAGGAGGCACACGCAAGGCATGCCACTACGGGACGTTTGAATCGCCCCGGTATTCCCTGGCAGGAGTATGATTTTTACAATCCGCAGATGATATGATGGTAGAAGAACAATTCTGAAACTATATGAAAGAGGTTCGTATCCTTTATGACCACCCATGTGCAACGTGTTGCTCACCGCGGCGGCTCTCGGCTGGCTCCTGAGAATACAATGGCAGCTTTTCGCAATGCCCTGACATTACCTGTGGATGCCGTTGAGCTAGATGTGCAGATGAGTCGTGATGGACATTTAATCGTGTTCCATGACAATACTGTGGAGCGCCTGACGAATGGCGAGGGCAATATACTGGATCTCGACTTCGCAACCCTGCGCTCGCTCAACGCCGCCGCTCACTTCTCTGGCGGCTGGCCTGAACCAGAACAGATTCCTACCCTGAGCGAGGTGCTCTCCCTTGTTAAGGAACGGGCTCGCGTCTATATTGAGATCAAGATGAGCAAGCGCGATGATATCTATGGGCGTTACCCACATATTGCCGAAGCGGTGCTGAACGAAGTGCGTTCCGTCAGGATGCTTCAGCGCGTGCTGATCATTTCGTTCGATTGGCCCATTCTGCTTCACATAAAATCACTTGAGCCACGTTTACAAACAGGTGCGATCGTCTCTAGAGAACAGTGGAATCCTGATGTGAAAGATGCCCTGCCCGAGCTATTTCAGCATGTAAGGAAGCTTGGTTGTAGCTGGATCAATATGGATCGTGGCCTTTTTACTGACACGCTACCTGACGCGATGCATGGGCAGGGCCTGAAACTGGGACTCTGGACCGTAAATACTGTTGAGGAACTGCAACGTTTTGCTGCTGCTGAGGTGGATTCGCTGACGAGTGACAGACCTGACCTCTTTGCTCAGTTGTGAACAGCGCATAGCCACACCATACTTTTGTTTTATTCTGGCCAAATATGTGTCTGTTTTCAGTGCTTATCCGTTTTATTAGCTAGAATGACCATGTACCATAGCTTATATTTTTGAAAAAGCTGTATGCTATGATGGCCCGAATACTATATCATACGCATGTTTGTGAGCGGAGATCGTTAATTATGCAACAAACACAGATACCACCAGTGCATGAAAGTGAGCCAGAGTCGCTTGCTCCGACTTCATCGTCGCAGGAGGTCGCTCTATCGATCGTTGTTCCTGTGATGAACGAGGAGCAGAACGTACGTCTTCTGTTTGAGAAGCTGTCGGCCCAGCTCGCTCAGCTTGGGAAGAGTTATGAAGTAATCTTTGTCGATGATGGAAGTACGGATAAGACGTTCGTTGAATTGCGAAAGCTCTATGAAGAGCGTCCTGATATTATAAAGGTCATACGCTTTCGCCGCAATTTCGGCAAGACGCCCGCGCTCGTTGCCGGGTTTAGTCGCAGTCGTGGAGAGATCGTCTTTACGATGGATGGCGATCTGCAGGATGATCCTGAGGAGATCCCCAGTTTCCTGGCCAGGTTGGATGAGGGCTATGATCTGGTGACTGGCTGGAAGTTTCCACGCCTGGATCCGCTCTCGAAGACTTTTCCGTCGCATGTCTTCAATGGCCTGGTCAATATAATGACTGGCGTACACCTGCATGATATCAATAATGGATTTAAAGTCTATCGTCGCGAGGTGATCGAGGATCCTCATTTGAAGTTGTATGGTGAGTTCCACCGTTTCGTGCCGGTGATGGCGCAGTGGCGCGGCTTCCGCGTGGCGGAGATCAAGGTGCGTCACCATCCACGCAAGTTTGGCGTGTCAAAGTTTGGCGCCCGTCGTTTTGCTCGTGGCCTGGTTGATCTGCTGAATGTCCTGTTCCTGACATCGTTTTTGCGTACCCCTTTGCGTCTCTTTGGTCCGCTCGGCTTCTGGACATTCATACTGGGCGTTCTGGTTGAGGTTTTTGTTATCGCACGTAAGATTTTCTTCAATCAGCAGATCCATGATCAACCGATCCTCTTTGTGGGCATCATTTTGATGATCTTTGGTATTCAGTTTATTCTAACTGGTCTGCAAAGTGAGATGATTCGTCACTATGCCTTCCAGCCTGGTGAGGAATACAGTATCAAGCAGGAACTGGATTAATGCAACAGGCGAAAAAGATTGGGAAGCGCGTACTCCAGATCGGTCTGCCGCTGGTCATATTGGGTATTGTTTTCTATTATGTGAAGCGTGACTGGGGCGAGTTAACGTCGTATAAATTTCAGTGGAACCCCGGCTGGCTGGCTCTAGCGTTCCCTGGTTTCTTATTCCAGGAATTGTCCTATGGCCTGATCTGGCGTTTTGTGCTGGCGCGTCTGGGTTCAAAGCTGGATCTGCGTACCTCTCTACGTATCTATCTGGCTTCAGAATTTGTACGCTATATTCCCGGTAACGTATGGCATGTGCTGACACGTATCTTATGGGTCAACAAATATGGCGTTTCGCGCCCCATCGCTTTTGCCAGTATAACGATTGAGCTGATTACAAAGCTAGCCGCAGGCGCGCTTGTTTTTGCCGTAAGCCTGTTGTTCTGGGGTGATCTCGGTTCTGTACGTTCACTATTTGATGGAACGCCTATTGTCGTAGGATTGGGCGCATTGACTATTCTGGCTTTGCTGGTTATTCTGCATCCTCGTGTCCTGAGCGCTCTCCTCAATACAGCTTTACGTCTACTGAAGCGCGATCCTATCGTATTGTCATTGCGCTATCGTGATATTTTGCTTGTTACGTTGGCATGGTTCACAAGCTGGCTTATAGCAGGGTGTGCTTTCCATTTTCTGCTCCTGGCGCTCTGGCCACAGGCTCCGCTGCTTGCTTTGCCTATCTGTATTGGCATTTACACTATTGCCTGGGATATTGGTTTTGTGAGCTTTATTACTCCCAGTGGCCTGGGCTTTCGCGAGGGTGCGATTGTTGGCCTGTTTGCGCTCGCTCTGCCTCTTCCTGCTGCACTCGCTGCGGTCCTGGCTGTCCTGTCGCGTCTGGTCTCTACTATTGCAGAATTGATCTGCGTGAGTATCGCCTATTTGAGCGGTGGTCGCCAGGTGCGTGCTGTGCAACAGGCGCAGACAGCTATACAATCTCAGCATGATGATGAAAGCAAGAAAGAGGAAGTTGCAGTTCTTACCGCGGATACTCCAAAACACCCTGGCATTGAAGGAGAAGCTGCAAGTGATTGATGTAACCTGGCGCAAGCGCTTCTCTGTTCTGCGCAATCGGCTCTATCTGTATCCAGTACCTGAGCCTAAGCGGCATACACGTCTCTTCTGGCTGGCAATGGGCCTTGTGACTCTGGCCGTTATCGTCTTTAGCACCTACTTTATTGTCTACTTGACGAGCATGCAGAACGCCTTTCAGACCAATGCTGAAGACATGGGGATTATGGACCAGGCGATCTGGAATACGTTGCATGGACAGATACTTCACCAGACGGTGTGCAATATTCTGCACGATACCAACTGTGTCGGTTTCAATGGCATCTCACGCTTTGCTCTACACTTCGAGCCTATTCTCTTCCCGGTTTCATTATTCTATTTGCTATGGTCCGATCCCAGGATGTTGCAGATCCTACAGGTACTCGTTGTTGCCGCAGGTGCTTATCCGGCTTTCTGGCTGGCACGTCTAAGATTGCGTAGCGAACTGGCTGCCGTTGCTATCGCTGTGCTCTATCTATTCTATCCTGCCCAGCAACAGGCTACTGCGTCCGATTTCCATGCTGTGACGTTCACTGCGTCGCTCTTACTGTTCGCGCTGTATTTTATGTATACACGTCGTACAGCCTGGCTCTTTGTGTTTGCTATCCTGGCTATGGCATGCAAGGAGGAGATCGGGCTTGTCATTATTATGTTTGGGCTGTGGTCAATGGTATTCCAGCGCCGCTGGCGGAGCGCTCTGGCTCTGGTCCTGCTGGGCGCAGTATGCTTTGTCCTGGCAAGTTTTGTAATTATTCCTCATTTCAGTCCCAGTGGACATCCTTTGTTGATCAGTCGCTATGACGCTGTACTCGGGAAGGGGCCTCTGCAAGCCATCTTCTCTATAATCGGACATCCAAAGGCGTTTGTGCATCAGTATATAGTAGAGCATGATCATTTTGCTTATCTGCGTTCACTGTTTGCTCCAGGAGGCTACCTGCCGCTTCTGGCCCCCTGGGTGCTGATAATGGCTGTACCTTCAATCGCTCTTAACCTGCTTAGTTCGGATATACAGCAGTACAGCGGACTTTTCCAATATAATGCGGAGATTGTGCCTGTGCTGATCTTCTCTACTATTGAGGCGCTTGTGCTCATTTTATGGCTGGCACAGTGGATTATCGCTCGTGCACGCGCTACCAATGCAGTTCAAAGCACTACTTTATCTGAACAGAGCCCTGTACCTTCTCCCTGGACAGGCGGACGCCTGGTCAATTTCGGGTTGCTTGTCGTAATGCTTGGCTTTATACTGTTCTCTGCTGTCCATTATGATGAGAGCTTTTTTGGCAAAATGCCATTTGCGAAGGATTTCCAATGGCCCACGACGTCTGCTCATGCTGATGCAGTGGAGAGCTTCATCGCTAAAATTCCTCCCGCTGCCTCGGTTTCAGCCCAGAACAAATTCGTGCCACATCTCAGTCACCGATCAACTATCTATCTCTTCCCTTATGGTACGCCTTTTGATCACAGCAGTCCAGGAGCGGCGGATAAGGCTGATTACATCTTGCTGGATATCAGCGGCGATATCTATCCTTTCTATACTTCGATTGAGTACATCAATGCCGTAAAGACGATCTTATTCAGTGGACAGTACGGGGTGCTGAACGCGCAAGACGGCTACTTGCTGCTGAAACGTGGACTCCCTCAGCCAGGAATCTCGCCTTTTTCAGCGTTATCTCTTAATAAATCTGGCGGGAACCCAACGCTTAACTACCTGTTATTACCTGATCTGCCAACTAATCTGTGTTCGAGTATCTATGTTGCACCAAAAGATGAGCAGGCGCATCACCAGCTTCAAGCAACTTTCTCTGGCTCTGGTGGTGATCTCAACCTGGTTGACTTTAGTGTTGGTGCCTCTAATCCCTTTGTGCGCAGTAGTGGTATGACGGTAACCACATACTGGCAGGTAACAAAGCCGATTACCTCCGCGTTCCAGATTGTGTTTTTGATGACAGGCAGTGATGGCAAGGAATATCTGGCCAGTACAGATGTGCCACAACTCTTCTGGTGCCAGACAAATACCTGGAAGCCTGGTACTATGGTAAAGATGACGAGTAGAGTATTTACGCTCACGAATAGTGGAGTTCCATTCGGACTAGCCCATTTGTCCATAGCGATTTTACCTCTAGTACAATCATCGGATAAAATAATGGATGTGCAAGCTCGGCTCTCATTGCATGTTGTAAATGCGCCCGGTACGGTTATGCCCACTCAAGGTACCAATGCACTACAGCTAAAGCCGATCAACATTATTCCGTAATCTGCTCACGAAAATGTTAGAAGAGGTGCGTATGGTAAACACGGTGTATATAGCAGTAAAACGAAAGAGGTTGTAGTGATGGGTATTTATTTAGGTCAACTTCCTCCAGCTGAGGTTGCTCGCCTGAAGGCTGAACTGGCTGAAACGCTGATTGCTAATTTTTGTTATCCGCGCTTTTTTGATAACCGTGTCGAAACATTGCGTATGCGACCAGTTGACCGTGCCAAACGCCAGGAAGTCTGGTTGTTCCTCAGTTCAGTCGATTTCACTTCATGGAGCCGCGTCGATCTGACATCTCCTGATTTCCAGCATCAGATAGAGCGTCTCTTTATCCAGTTTGTGCAGCGCAATCGTGCTTTTTTTGGTGAGCAGGGCCGCAGGAGGATGTCGGATGTGCGTATGCTTATCAACTCCTCGGCTGCATCGGTTGTGCAAGGATTGCGTAATCATCTCACCGGGCAGCGGCAAGGGAATCCACCATTTGGAAGCCCGCGCCCGGCTGTTTCCTGGTCGCAATCGAACGTTGCTGGACGGCCTGAACTGACCTGGGAGCAGATTGCTTCTGCGACGATGATGTTGCAGCAGCAAATCCAGGAACTACGTGGCGAAGTCAGGCCCGTTACTGTCAGCGAGCAGCGTCCTACCAACGGAGCGACCAGGCGTCCTGCACATCCCCAGATGACAACAGGTACGGCAGGTAAGATCGAGCAAGATATCGCATCAGTTGTACAGATACCTACCCTGGTGTTATCGAACAATTTGCCTTCGACAGTATCAAAAAATTCTGCTCCTGTGAATCCTGCAGCGTCTGTGGCTCCTGCAGCACCAACACGGAGACAGGAGCCGCCTGTTGCTCCAGCGCCTTCTGTTCCAGCCGTCTCTGCCGAGGCAGCCGCTGTCTCTACACCGCCTTCTACAAGGCAGCCCGCACCCGGTAAAGTGAGTGGCCCATTACCACCATCTACAAGAACGAACAGCCCGTTGCCACCACCATCTACAAGAACGAGTGGCCCATTATCACCGCCAGCTACGAAAACGGGCGCTCCGTCGCCCTCGCTTGAGGCGATACAGCCGTCCGCTACTTCTGTGCCTTCCGCACCTGTTCAGGCACGTAATACACCGCAGACGGCCCCCTCAGCACCGCCTACCGCGGTCTCTGTAGCTCCCGGACGTGAATCCGTGATAATGACTGTAGGTGAGGATGATATTGCCATTTTTGAGCAGATGCGTCACCAACTACTGATCTGGCTACGCGTGGAAGCTATACGTGCGGGCCTGGAGTTCTCTTCAAACGTCACACCCGCACAGTTGCTTGATATGTTACGTCAGCAAGCCCGCTTCGATGAGACGCGTTTACAGGTTGTCTCGACCTTGCTCAACCTGTCAAATCAGGTGATCAAAACAGGCATGGTTAGTATCCTTGATTATAAACAGGCATTGATGTTCCACCTCATGCACACACGTCGCTAGTAATATATTTGCTTGCCAGGTTGATGGTTTATGGATGTCGTTGTAGTCTGTTCTATTAGAAATGTATTAAGGATGGAAATGATAGCGAACTTTAACGCATCATTTCTTCCCTAATTGTCTTGAGGTGTGGTACAGTAGAGCGTGGTATCATGTCCAGCAGGTAGGATGATGCCACTGGCACATTCCATCGTTACTGAATGAATGCTTGCTATTTGCACTTCTCACTACGAGCTAGAAAGGGGGATAAAATGTGATGGCAAAAGGCCGGGATAATGTTGCTGAGAGTCTGGGTGATATATTACAAATAATTTCTGCACGGCGACGTAGTGGTTTATTGAGCGTGGAGCGCTACGAGGCAGGTCGTTTTGAAGAGGGGGAGATCTATTTTCAAAAGGGACGCCCTGTTCATGCACGCTTTGAGATGATGTCTGCCCAGGAGTCTATGGCTAAGCTATTGACCTGGCGACATGTCTATTATGCTTTTATCGCGGATGTACCGGTCCCTTCCTCGGCGTCTGCGTCGCCTGCTAGCTCACCTGGAATGGCTCCTGCACATGCTGGAACAGAGTCTTTAACACAGTTGCCGCCACAAACGCGCAATACGACGGGATCCTTGCCCGCGCCAACATGGCAAACGCAAGAGTCTCCTGCTCGCTCCTCTTTGCCACCCGTACGATCAGCGCAAAATCTGCCCGTGACCAATCCCCAGCCGCTAACACGCCAGACACAATCCTCGCCTTTCTTGCAACGGCCTGCTAACGTCTCTCCTGAGCGAACGACTGGCTACAATCAGCCTCCGCTTCGTGACGTTTCAAGCGCTCCAGGTTTTGAAAAGCTTGTTCCACATAGGATTAATAATGAGCAAAATGTCCTTTCGTTGCCGCTCACACGCACACAACGTTCAATTTTTTTATTAGTAGATGGCAATAGAACAGTTGCTGATCTCGCTCGTTGTGTAAATAAAAGCATGCAGGATGTAGGACGCCTGCTTGGGGAATTGGAGCAGCTTGGTTTTGTTATTCTCTAATGTCTCTCATTCTAGATGAGGTTGTTGAAAAATATGGATCAGCTACGCATTGGTGTTCTTGGTACAGCGCGTATAGTGCCTATGGCATTGCTCTCTCCTGCCCAACAGGTACCTGAGGCAAAGATTGTTACTGTTGGCTCACGAGAACCACGACGGGCACAGGAGTTTGCGCGTAAGCATACTATTCCCCGCACTGCCAGTAGTTATGACGCTGTGCTTACTGATCCTGAAGTTGACGCTGTCTATATTCCGTTACCCAATGGACTCCACCACCGCTGGACTCTCAAGGCCCTTCAGGCAGGCAAACATGTCCTGTGCGAAAAACCGTTTGCTGCCAATGCAGACGAAGCCGAAGAGATGGCGCGGGCCGCGGAACAATCTGGCAAAGTTGTGATGGAGGCGTTTCACTATCGCTACCATCCACTGGCTGCTCGTATGAAGGAGATCGTGACGAGCGGTATGTTGGGTAAAATACGCCACGTCGAGGCGTGGGTATGCGTTCCATTTCTTCTTCCTGGCGATATTCGTTACCGTTACGAACTTGCAGGTGGGGCCACCATAGATGCAGGCTCGTACGCTATTCACATTTTACGTTTGCTCGCTGGCGATGATCTAGAAGTCGTCTATGCCGAACCACACGTTACATCACCCCAGATAGATCGCTGGATGCGGGCCGATTTTCTGGGCTCGGATGACCTGACGGCGCGCATGACGTGTTCACTCTTCTCGGTGGATATTCTGCGCATCGAAGTGCATGTACTGGGAGAACAGGGTGAAATGACGGTCATCAATCCATTGCAACCACAATTCTATCATCGCCTGGTCCTGAACATTGGAGGGAAGAAGCAGGTGGAACATGTATCACGTGTCCCCCCCTATGTCTACCAACTGCGTGCGTTTACAAGTGCCATTTTATACGGGACGCCAGTTCTCACTCCCCCAGTCGATTCGCTTATCAACATGCGTCTCATCGATGAGGTATATGAAAGAGCAGGGCTACTGCGACGTGGCCTCGAAAAGATTTAGCTTACGCCCGGTCATGTCGCGTTAAGCTGTTGATGAAGCTGGCGCTGTAATAGTGGGTAGGAGTTCGCGTAGTTGCCCTAACCAGTTTGTCCCCAGCAAACGGCGTGGAATACGGATGACGCCCTGCTGCACTCGTGCTTCATTGCGGAAACGCCGGTAAAGAACGATACGGTTCGGGATGATACTGCGCTTCACAGTGAGCACAAGTTCGTTATCTTTGATAGCTATTGCCTCATAACCCAGTTGTGACGCCTCAACCTTCAGGCGTACCATTGCCAGCAGATTTTGTACCGGATTGGGCAATGCCCCGAAGCGATCACTCAGCTCTGCTGCCATAGTCTCGACCTGCTCTGGACGATTTAGACTGGCCAGGCGCTGGTAGAAATTGACCTTGAGCGTGCGGTCACCAATATATTCATCCGGTAGATAGGCATCAAGTGGTAGATCGACGGTCGCATTTGGCGCCGCAGTTTCGACCTGTTTCCCTTGCATCTCCTGTACTGCATCAGCCAGCAATTTACAGTAGAGATCAAAGCCGACTGAGTTCATAAAGCCAGATTGTTCCGCACCCAGTAGATTGCCTGCTCCGCGTATCTCCAGGTCTTTCATGGCGATACGGAAGCCTGCACCTAGCTCTGTGGCTTCAAAGATGGCGCGCAGGCGCTTCTCCTGGATAGGGGTCAGCCTGGCATCCTTGTTATAGAAAAAGTAAGCATAAGCCTGGTGCGTACCACGACCGACTCGCCCACGTAACTGGTAAAGCTGCGACAGTCCAAAGTAGGCTGCATTATTGACAATAATAGTATTTGCATTAGGAATATCCAGCCCGTTTTCGATGATAGTTGTCGAGACGAGTACATCATATTCTCCATTCGCAAAGCCGACCATCACGCGCTCCAGTTGATCTTCATTCATCTGTCCATGTCCGACGGCGATACGGGCCTCTGGAAGCAGGCGCTGCAGTTTCTGGGCAATAACCTGGATACCTTGCACGCGGTTATGCACGAAGAAGACCTGGCCACCACGGTCGATCTCGCGCAGGATAGCCTCGCGGATCAGGTGATCGTCATACTCGCGGATCGTTGTGCGAATGGGCAGGCGTTCCTGCGGCGGCGTTTCAATAACGCTCATATCTCGCAGATTGACGAGCGACATATGCAGTGTACGTGGAATAGGCGTCGCGGTCATCGTAAGTACATCGACCTCGGTACGCAATTGCTTGAGCCGCTCTTTATGGGAGACGCCAAAGCGCTGCTCTTCGTCCACGATCAATAGACCCAGGTGGAAGAAAACGACATCCTTTTGTAGCAAGCGGTGTGTTCCAATAACGATATCTACCTTGCCCAGGGCGAGATCTTCCAGAATCTGCTTCTGTTCCTTTTCCGAGCGGAAGCGGCTAAGCAACTCCACGCGTACGGGATAGGCTTTCAGGCGCTCTCTGAATGTGTTGTAGTGCTGGAGTGCGAGCACCGTTGTTGGCACAAGAATAGCCACCTGCCGCTGATCCAGCACGGCCTTGAATGCCGCTCGCAAGGCTACCTCTGTTTTACCATAGCCAACATCACCGCAGACCAGCCGATCCATTGGGCGAGGACGCTCCATATCGGCTTTGACTTCTTGAATAGCACGGTCCTGATCGGGTGTCTCCTCGAATGCAAATGCGTCTTCCAGCTCCTGTAGCCATGGTTGATCTGCATCTGGTGGGAAGGCATGACCTTGAGCTGCCTCGCGGATGCTATAGAGCCGCAGCAGATCACGTGCTATATCCTGTACATTTTCCTTGACCCTCGATTTTGCGCGCGTCCACTCGGTCGTACCGAGCTTGCTCAAGGCTGGCACGGAATCACCCATGCCGATGAAGCGCGTGACACGGTCAAGCTGATCGGTCGGAATATACAGCTTATCGGTGCCTGCATAATGGATCAGCAAGTACTCACGCTCGACGCCTGTCAGGTTCATTTTAACGAGTCCCTCAAAGCGTCCAATGCCATGTTCCTGGTGTACGACGTAGTCACCAGGATTGACCTCGGCCAGGAACGATGCTGGAGTAACTGGCCTGCGTCTCTGTACCCCACGCCGCTTTGACCAGCCAAAAATCTCGGTATCCGTATACACATACAGTCCCAGTGAGCGCGATTGCCATCCTTCTGTCAGTTGCCCTTGAATGAGTGTCAGAGTACCAGCCTCCGTTGGAGAATTGATATTCGTGCCGGGACTGGCATGGATGGTTGCCTCGTGCAGAATGCTCTCGTCGCTCAGCACTTCTGCCATCCTGCGTGCCTGCGCGGTGACGATAACCACGCGTTCTCGACTATCAAGCGTCTTGCGGCAATCCTGTACGAAAGCGCGCAGGCGCCCACCATAGGAATTCGCGCTGCTATAAACAGGCATCAGGTGTTCTGTCCCATCATGCTGGCGGGCATCGAATTCACTTTCAGCCGTCGAGAGAATGTCCGCGAAACGTAACTGACGCCGCTGCTGTACTTGTGGCTCTAATCTGTTCCAACCCACGTGTGCATCGCGCAGATGAGTGGGATTTTCATGCTCCCTTTCAAATTGCTCTTTCATTTCCTGGGCCTGCGCATCATAATCCGCAATGTGACTCTGGATGCTGCCCGGATTATCAAAAATGAGGAGCCCATTGCGCGACAGATAATCCATGATCGTCGCCTGATTATGCAGGTAAGGGATGTAGAAGGCAATATCTTCAAACGAACGCTTCTGCCGCAGCTCCTCCAGATCGTGTTTCCAGCGCTCCTCGGCATCACGGTGCAGATTCCGGATATCCAGTAGCTCTAACTCTTTAACTGCCTCTGGCCCACGTACAGGGATGGCCTCGCGTGCCGGTCCAATGGTGCACTCGTTGATAGGATTGAGCGAACGCTGCGTTTCCTGATCGAATGTGCGTAGTGATTCGATTTCGTCACCAAAAAATTCGACACGTATAGGGCGCGAGAACGATGGGGGGAAGAGATCGATGATACCGCCGCGATGGCTGAACTGTCCGGGTTCTTCTACTTCTGTAACAGGCGTGTAGCCCAGATTATAGAGCTGCTCCAGCATCATTGTGAGGTCAACCTCCTGGCCCGGTTGCAGGCTAAACAGCGAGGTTGCCAGTTCCTTGGGAGGAATGATGGGCTGTGTCAGAACGCGTGCCGAGCACACAATAACAGGTGCACGTTTCCCCTCCACCAGGGCGATCATGGCCTGCATCCGCTGTTGTGTAGTGGCAGCGTCACCAATAAGTCGCTCGTATGGTAACGCGTCGCGGTCTGGGAGATAGAATATGTCGCCTGGATTGGGATGAAATGCCTTCAGAGCCTGAACCATCTGGCTGGCCTGTTCCTCGTCAGCAGTCACCACAAGCAGCGGTTGTTTCAGCGTAGAGGCCAGTGCGGCAACTACAAAAGGGCGTGCTGCTTCAGTGATCCCAGTTAATGCTGGCACCCCCTCAGAGTTGTGAAGCTGTTCTATTAAGCGACGATATTCTGGCCGCTGCGTCAATAGTGCAAGTAATCCCTGTAATGTCACATCTTCCTCCAACCAAACAATGAGCATCGCCTCTATAAGCACTTATTATAGAGGTGCGGAGCATTGTTTTTGCTCTCTATAATGTCCTCTGTATCATATCCTACCTGCCAGATCCATGCAATGTCTTTTCCATATATCCAACAAGAGGAATATATCTCTCATCTCAGGTAAATTTCTCTCAAAGACTACTCTATTGAAAGAAACGCGATGGCAGCTGGGACCATCATAGATTCTTTCTTACTATAATCCCAAAGGGAAAGCTGTATATGATAGCGTGTGCCACCAGGGCTTGTTAGTTTACCCGTTTTGCCTTGAAAGCTTACCAAGCAACAATTGTAGCGCTTCTCGTGGTTGTGCACAAAAATGCCTCATTTGCTTGGCAACATTTTTCACTCCCAGACAATCCAGAAGGGCGAGTAAT
>WNGD01001921.1_pt1 | contig 22048 bp, 16 predicted proteins | sample 5400671 | NCBI WGS metagenome assembly WNGD01 (sample SAMN13153369, study PRJNA577476) | soil metagenome | isolation source: 40 cm soil or saprolite under grassland replicate 2 | place: USA:California | collected 2016-06-15 | reverse complement strand
CGGGCTGGAATAGTTTATCGTAGTATGCCAGGTCCAGGTGGTGAGTCTGGACGTACATCAGGATAAAGATAGTTGGGACAGTGGCCGGGAATTTGCCAAAGGTGTCGAAGACGTATTGGGCCTGGTGGGCGACGCAGGCGCGAAAGTGTTCGTCGTGAACCTGAGCGCTGCTGCGTACTTTGCGGCTATCCTTCCAGGGTCCTGGAGTATCGGCATTGAATGGGCCGCCGGGACCAAACTTGCGCTCACTGAAAGCATCAACGGCTGCTCGTAAGTCTGGGTAGTGGGGTGGCGTATAGCCCTCGAAGACGCCAGGTAGTCCCGTTGGATTTGGTAAGGCCCAACGCTCATCAGTATCATAACGGAAACCAAGTCCCGGCACGTCCGGGTCTCCGCTTGCTCCCAGCATAGTCAGGCGATCAATCCCATTGAACATCCAACCGCCCAGGCCGAGCGCCTGCTGCATCAGTACGCCTGCATATGCCGCTGTAGAAAGTTCAGCAGTACATTCCGTAAGAGAATACTGATCAAGGAAGGTCAATGGTAAGGGATTTTCAATATCAACGATATCGGCGAACTGCTCCATACCGGGGATACGACGGCGATTCACATCGTCGTAGATGCTATAGCCGTTCTGAGTGTAGAAGCAGAGATTAGCGATAGCATGCTGCGCCACGTCCCCTACCGGAATGACGAGTAGCGAACCCGGACGATTGGCTACCCAGGTATTGTGACCTTCCATATAAGGCTCTGCGGGTGGCAGGTAGACGCGCTTATCCGAAAGCTTGCGGATACGTGAGCGGTGAGCTTTCAGCAGATCGACGAGGCTGAGTGAGCCATCCGCAGCACGTTCGCCCAGTGCTGGCGCGTCGCGCGTCTGAAAGATGTACGTACCGCTATCATCAGTAAAAAAAATTTCGCTCGTGTGGAAGCCTGCTGCCGAAGGGAACGTTCGTCCACCGGCAGCCGCGGGATAATTGGAGAGATGCGGTGCATAGCGTTCGTGACGCGTGATCGAGTGATGCCAGCCAGTATTGCCGCCTATCGCTGCGAGGATCAGTAAACGTTCTAAATCTGTGAGTGGCAAAGGCTCATGGAGAGACTTATAGGCCAGTGGACCATCGGGAATCTCGGCACCACGGAAGAAGCGGCGCGACCTGCGACCAAATAATGCATCCACAAAAGGGAATTCCAGCGCTGCGCGTAAAGCCTCTTCCTCGCGCTCGCTGGCACCTTCGATATGTTCGTCTGCACTCATGATCAAACCTCCTGAAGGTCAAGCATAGTCATTAGTTGATCTGATTGATCAACAAAGACGACTATTACTTCAAGTATAGGAACGAAAAGGGGCATCTGTCAACCTCTCAAAAATCAATGCACGCGTATTTTAAAATTCCCCAGCATACACGTCTATATACTTATCAAGTTAAAGTAATTGTCCTTCTTGTCGATTAGAAATTCGTAGTAGTAATTGCGTACTTATGTTCTAAGGGGTAAGAAAGATGCTATTAGAAGGACAACAGTGCGGTAGCCATTATCGGCTTATGAAGCTGCTCAAGCAAGGTGGCATGGGCGAAGTCTACCTGGCGGAAGATACACGCCTGCACCGGCAAGTAGCCATTAAAGTGATTTACACCGATTTTGCACATGCTCCCGATCCTGGTGGCGCGCGAGAAGCTGCTCATCTCTTCTTACGCGAGGCGCGAGCCATTGGCCAGCTTGATCACAATCATATCCTTCCACTCTATGACTCGGGTGAGGACATCATCGATAATACAAAGATCATGTATATGGTGATGCCGCTGCGTCAGGAGGGTTCGTTTGGTGATTGGTTACGCGCCCATACAGGAAAAGAAGCGTTGCCAGTGCCAGCAGTCGAGCGTGTCGTGCGGCAAGCCGCTGAAGCGCTACAACATGCCCATGACCGGCAAATTATTCATAAGGATGTTAAACCCTCTAACTTTCTCGTGCATGGGCAGGCGGAGCATTTCAGCCAGCTCAATCTGCAACTGGCCGACTTTGGTGTGGCGAAAGTCATGTTGTTGACGAGCAGCGATAGCCAGGTTATTCGTGGTACTCCCTCCTATATGGCTCCTGAGCAATGGGAAGGGCATCCCGTTTTCGCTACGGACCAGTATGCCCTCGCAGTCATGGCTTATGAATTATTGACGGGTCGGCAGCCATTCGAGGGAAAAGAGTACCAGCGGCTCTGGCATCAGCATAATTATGAGAGGCCGGCACCGCCCAGTTCCATCAATCCTAAAGTACCCAGAGAGATTGACGAGGTCGTGCTGCGTGCCCTGGCGAAAGATCCCAAAGGGCGTTTCCCATCGGTATCGTCCTTCGCGCATGCTTTTCAGCGTGCCGTATTCAACAGCGGGAACGTCCAGCACACAGTAAAAGTCAGTACATTCGAGGCTCGTGTTGGTACCAGCCGGGTGCTCACCTTGCCAGATGGACGGCAGGTGACAGTCCCGGTACCAGCGGGTGCTTATCAGGGACAGATTATTCGTTTAGAGGGCTACGGTTATCCAACGACTTATGATGGTCCGCGGGGAGCACTGATTCTGACTATCGCCATTCAGGAAGAAGTCGCGCTCCCATCTGTCAAGTATGTAGATCCGACCGTGCCCGTATTCCTACCTGCTCATGAAGATATACCGGTAGTACCTGCGCACCGATCACCTCGACGGCGTCCCTCCCGAGTCGGTCCAATACTAAAAGTTGTAGCAATTTTGTGTTTTCTTGCTGTGAGTGTAAGCACCTGTGTTCTTACGCTTTCCCACTACGGTTCTATCAGTGCGACTGCTGCTTCTGATGTCGCAACTGTTACGGCGTCTGCTGCAACAGCCACAATGACTACGGCTACTGCCAGTGCTGGAACTGCTACCGCTGATACAGCGACAGCTCAAGCTCAGGCAACTGCTGCAATTGTGCAGGCGAACCCCTTACCGCCTTACTTTTCTGGCAATGGGCAACTGGGGCTCTACGATCCATTGGCTGATAACAGCCGAGGGTACCAGTGGCTCCCAACGACATCGTCTGGTCTCCCGACCCAGAATGGGAACTGTGCATTCAAGGGCGGAGCTCTGGATGCCAGTGTCAGTGGGGATGAAAATTATACCGTGTTATTTCATCCTTGCATTGAGAGCACGACTGATTTTGGTGACCTTGCTTACGAAGTAAACATGACCATCAATGTGGGCGATTGTGGCGGTGTTACCTTCCGAGGCGTGAATTCAGCGTTGTATTACTTTGTGATCTGTCATGATGGTCGCTATCGGCTTGTGCGTTATGCGAAAGATCCTGGTACGGGTGTAACGCCAACCCCTGATCTCAATCCAATATTGAAAGATTCAACTTCTCAGTCCATCAAGACAGGCTTTGGTCAGAGCAACACCATCGCGATAGAGGCGAAAGGTTCCCATATTGACCTGTATGTGAATCAGGCGAAGATCGATGCTGTAGATGATCCTACAGGCTATAATGCTGGTTACAGTACTGGCAAAGTAGGAGTTATTGCCAAATCATGGAATCTGCATGATCTGACGGATGTTGTTTTTACGAATGCGCATGTATGGACGCTCACTCCGTAGAGGCGTGCCTTGCGTGCGCCGGGTCGCCCCGAGCCGTGTATCTCCCTGGGGCACCCGGTGTATCTCCCTGGGGTCATCTGGCGTATCTCCTGAGGCGACCCGGCGCACGCAAGGCACGCCTCTACGGGATGACGGTCGATCGCCAGGTGAGTCATTATGGTGTAGAATGACGTGACATCTAGTAGATGCAGCACCTGACCATCAGGAAGGAGATCTTCACGAAACATGAGTAGTACACCAACAATAGTTACGGATCTAGATTTTGATCCGTCGTCCCTGCAATTACTGCGTGAAGCGGCACAGACTGATATCCTCTATTTCGCCAACCGGGAAGAGTTTTTGCATGCCCTGCAAGGGGTTGAGATTCTCTGCTCTTATAATCTGCCTGATAACTTACTTGAGCGTGCACCGGATTTGCGCTGGCTCCAGTATCCGGGCGCAGGTCTCGACAGATTGCGTTCCCTGAAGCTCCTTGATCCGGGTAGCAAGATTATCGTTACTTCGGCTTCGGGCATCCATGTGATACAGATTAGCGAATATGTCTTCGGCAGCATGCTGATGTTTAATCGTTCCTGGCCGGATATGGTGCACCTGCAAGATCGCCATATCTGGCCGCACCATTCTGATGAGTATCATTTGCGGCAGCGTGAACTGGCGGATCGCACACTGGGTATTATAGGATTGGGCAGTATCGGGCGGCGTATCGCGCAGCTTGGGCGAGCGTTTGGTATGAAGGTGCTGGGCACACACTTTTCCGCGCGCGGGGACGAATACGATCCCGATGTAGACCGCGTCTATCCTATAGCTAACTTACACGACCTGCTCTCTCAGAGCGACTACGTAGTGCTGTCTGTTCCACTGACTGCCAGGACGGAGAAAATGATAGGTGAAGCCGAACTGCGTGCTATGCCGCGTCACGCGTACCTGGTCAATATTGCGCGTGGACCTATCATCGACGAAACTGCCCTGATACGTGCTCTTACGGAAGGATGGATCGCGGGTGCCGGGCTGGACGTGGCCGTAGATGAACCGCTGCCAGCGGATAGCCCATTGTTTACTGCCCCAAATCTCATCCTGACACCGCATATTTCGGGTGCCAGCGACCGCTATAATGAACGCCTTGCCGCTCTGTTCGCCGACAATCTACGCCGCTACCGGACCGGACAGCTCCTGATCAATCAGTACGATCCACAGAAGGGTTACTAATGCGGCGGAGGGTGGTTTAGCCTACAGCTCTGCCAACCAGCTTACCTATGCCGAAGGTAATGAGTGCGGCAGCCAGGCCAAAGAGTACCTGTCGGCCTCCTGAAAGCAGCAGGGGAGAGCCGGTTGTTAATGTAACGCCAGCTCCAATTAAGAACAAGCCAATTGCACCAAGCAGGAGGCTGACGCCGACAGCAATCAATCCGCCACCGAAGAAAAACGGGAGGACGGGGATAATGGCTCCGATTGAAAAGAGAAAAAAGGAGGTGATTGCCGCCGTCCAGGCTGAGCCACCCAGTTCATTGGGATCAATGCCTAGCTCCTCGCGCGCTAGGGTATCCAGTGCGGAACCTTGCTGGCTCATGATATTGTCGGCCAGATCGTGCGCCGTTTTTTCGTCAACACCCTTGGCTTGATAGATCAATGCCAGTTCTTCGCGTTCCTCCTCCGGGACCTCTTTGAGTTCCTGGCTCTCGACCTCGATCTGGTGACCGTAGAGTTCGCGTGCACTCTGTACTGAGAGCCACTCGCCGATGGCCATAGAGAATGCCCCGGCCAGCAGACCAGCCAGGCCAGAAACCAGCACAGCATGTCCTGCCAGGCTGAAACCCGCCACACCCATTACCAGGCTGAGGTTCGAAGTGAGACCATCGCTTGCTCCCAGTACGGCGGCGCGTAACTCGTTACCGCCTGTATTGCGGTGGCGACCCTCAAATTGAGCAAGTAAAGGACCGGCAATGCCACCCTGCGTCGAGGATTGCAGATAGCCAAACAGTCGTGCGTGGGAACGTTCGTCATCCGGTAAACCAGCGTCTTTTGCCTCAGGCTGGGTGTCATAGACGTTCAGTGCCTGGTTTTCCATCGAAGAGATAATAGGTACAACCGCTGCTGTACCGAAGTGTCGGGCAATCCAACCTAACGCGCGTATACGCCAGGTGGGAGTATAGGTCGGCGCTGGTTGACCAGCTTTCTGGAGATAATCCGACCAGAGAGAGGCGTGACGCGCCTCCACGTCGGCAATCTTGCGATAGAGTTCTGCCAGGTGCGGGTCTTTCTCCGCGTCAGCGAGCATACGATAAAGTAAGACTCCTTCTTGCTCGGAGAGGCTATTCTCACGATAGCGCTCAATGTCGCTTTTCGGTCTGGGAGTTTTTGTTGCCATGATTCCACCTCCTACTGAAAACGTTGGTTATGAGCGAGGGGTTGTAGCCGCGGCGTCCGTATGCTCCTCTACTGGTTGTGCACGTTTCCCTTCGATCAGCAAGAATGCCACGAGTGCGCTGACCAGAGCCAGTCCCATAGAGGTGAACATAACCACGCGGAAGCCATCGACAAATGCGAGTTTGATGGCTTGTGTGACTGCCGCCTGTGTTTGTGAACTGATACCGCCCGGTAGAGCAATACCGGCAAGCCGGGTGCGCTGTGCATCAATTGCACTGAGTAGAGTGGATGGAAGGTTTAATGGAGCCAGGCGTTGATCCAGGCTGCGATTAAATGCGTTTGAGAGCAGGATGCCCATAACGGCGATAGAGAGCAGACCGGCGGCACGCGAAACAGCGTTATTGGTGCCGGAAGCGACACCCGCGCGGCTCTGGCTAACGGAACCCATGACGGCGGTTGTCAGTGGTGCCACGCTGATAGTCATGCCCAGGCCAAGTATGATCGCTGCCGGAAAAAAGGTGATCCAGTAACTGCCACCGACGGATGGAAGAGAGAAGAGCAGATAACCGATAGCTGCCACGATTGGTCCAACGACGAGCGGTAGTTTGGCACCGTAACGTTTCACCAGCCCACCCGACCAGCCCGAGAGTGAGAACATAAGAATGACGAAGGGAAGCAACGAACTGCCCGCCGCCGTCGCAGAATAGCCCTGGACCTGGATCAGGTTGAAGGGAAAGAAGAAAAGCGCACCACTCAATGCTGAGTACAGGAACAATGTCAGTAGATTGGCACCGCTGAACGTGCGCGAACGAAACAGCGTAAGGGGCAGCATAGGATATGGCGTACGTGCCTCGAATAGCACGAAGGAGACCAGCGCAACTATGCCTAAGATCAGCGCGATTATCACAACGGGCGAGCCAAAACTGCTGCTACCAGCTTCGATCAAGCCATACACAATACCACCCAGACCGATCGTGACCAGCAACGAACCAGTCCAATCCAGGTGAATACCGCCCTCTTCGTTGCGACTCTCCGGGACGTACCAGAAGAGCAATATGAGCACAGTAATTGCCAACGGAACGTTAATGAAAAAGACCCAGTGCCACGAAGCATGCTCAACCAGCCATCCGCCCAGGACCGGACCAATCGCCGAAGTGATAGAGGTAAAGCCCGACCAGATACCAATCGCGCGTCCACGCCTGTCTGGATCAAACGAGGCACTGATAATCGCCAGGCTTCCTGGTACCAGCAGTGCGCCGCCAATACCTTGTAGGGAGCGTGCAATAATCAATTGCAGAATACTGGGTGACAGACCGCACCAGATCGAGGCCAGCGCGAAAACGGTAATGCCTATAGCGAAAACACGGCGGCGGCCAAAGGTATCGCCCAGGGATCCGCCCACCAGAATGAGGGAAGCGAGAAAGAGCGAATACGCCTCCATCACCCACTGCACATCGGCGGACGTCGCATTGAACGCTTTTTGCAGTGCTGGTAGCGCCACATTCACGACCGAGCCGTCGATAAACGCCATACTTGATCCAAGAATCGTCGCCACCAGTACCCACGTTCCGACATTTCTTGCGGCAGGGCGCGAGAGCGGACCCGACAGGATAACACCTTCATCGCATGGGGGCTTGTAAATATTGGCCATAGTAAATCTCCCTGACGGTAGAGTAGATAAAACGACAGAATACATCTGTTAATGACACAATGTAATAGTACAACGTGTTGAAGATATATGCTGAACTAGCTCTGAATATTGGGCAATCTATAGGTACCACACGAGCCGAAGAGTCGCAATTTCGCGCTCACAGCAGCCTGCATTGCAGTGGCGGCGGCACGCATCAAATCCAGCAAATCAGGGTTGGCATGACTTTGCAGGTGCTCTTTGAGGGCGGCAACGTAAGCGGAGCGGATCTCTGTGTTGACGTTCAGTTTGCAGACGCCTGCATTGATTGCACTCCTGATCATGCTTTCGGGTAGTCCTGACGCGCCGTGCAGGACCAGGGGGACCGGGACGCTCTGGTGTAGAGCTTCCAGGCGAGCGAAGTCAAGACGCGGTTCACCGCGATAGTGACCGTGTACGTTGCCGATGCAGACAGCCAGGGTGTCGATTCCCGTCTGCCGGACAAAGTCGGATGCCTGGACCGGGTCGGTGAGTTTTGCTTCGTATTCTGGGACCGTTAAATTATCTTCGGTGCCGCTGAGACGTCCCAGCTCTGCTTCGACCGTGCCACCGACTGCATGGACAAGTGAGACCGTCTCGCGAGTGAACGCAACGTTGTCGGTGTAGGAGAGGTGTGAGCAGTCGGCCATGATCGAGGTGAGTCCAGAGGCCAGCGCGGTGCGAATATCTGCGAGCGAGGAGCTATGATCGAGGTGGACGGCGATGGGAACGCTGGCCTGTTGGGCTGCAGCAAGGCAGAGTGCAACCAGAGGCAGACCTCCGTGTTTCAGCGCTGCAGGGTGAAGTTGAAGTATGGCCGGACTGTGTTCGGCTTCCGCGGCAGCAATTACTGCCTGCACCCCTTCCAGATTATAGACATTGAATGCTCCCAGAGCATAATTGCCTGCCTGTGCTGCATAAAGTAAATCTCCGCTTGAACTTTGCATGTGCGTATCAAATCCTCCAGGTACACATCGTGAATATTTGCGACTACCATCATGCTCCCCCTTTACATGATACCTTAAACTAAGAAGGAATCCCTTGCAAGTACCGACCAGGGTTTTACCTCACTCCCTGGTTGGTACACAGGGGATGTATTCTATTTTGTAGGGTTTTGTAGTTCCTTTACGGGCGTACATACGTTTTGATATGTGAGCGGCAAAACATCCACAACTGTCGCAGTACAGAAAGGAAGGTATTTCATGAAAAATGTAGAGATGAACGTCGAGGGCAATAAGTTGATCATCGTGGTCGATCTGAATCAGGAGTTTGGTCTTTCTTCGAGTGGGAAATCGATCGCGGTAGCAAGTACAGAGGGTAATGTTGCCATCCCCGGTCGCGAAGACATCAAGATCGGACTCAATGTGTATAAGCCAAGGCCAAAGAGCTAGATAGCTGATTGGTATGCAGAGAGGCGGAATGACCAGCGACCGCGCGAGTGAGCATCCTTGCCGTACAATGTACCAGCGGGGAAACGTTATACGACAGGGGCGCTCACCCATGGGTCGCCAGCCTCACAGGGTGATCACTCAACTCTATGGTCTTGCGGTCGCCTGTGCCACCCATTGATGGGGGCGGGCACAATTGATCAATCAGTCCAGCCCAACGATGGATTCCTCTCCCTCGTTACTCAGCCAGACGTCAGTTGATGTGGGTGGCGTGACCTTTTTGCTTAGTGAATTAAGGATCAGGCGTGTAAACTCTTCTCCACACGTGCGGCAAAAGAAGCCACCCTTGTTATGATAGATGCCACCAATCGCTGTCAGCCGCTCATCGGCTGATTTGCCACACCATTCGCATGTGCTCGAATGTGGCGCAAAGTCAATAGAGATAGCCTGGTAAAAATCATTAGTTGCCATGAGAGTACCTCCTTCGTACCACCTGGACGTGTATCAATGTGTTGGCCGCAATAGCACAGAACGTGTCTATTTGTTTTTAGTGCTGCCTGTTTTATATGCTAAGCATAAAGCGATGCTCTCACAGCTAACTCTCTAAGTTTCGTTGCGTGCTCACAGCATAATCACATTTCTATTTATTTACAAATGCGGGATTTAGCGCAACTGTGCAGCCGCTATTGCCGCCTGTCCCAGGCTGATCCCTCCGTCGTTGGGGGGTACACGTCGATTAATGTAGACCTGGAAGGACATCTTTTTCAAGAGTGCGACCAGTTCTTCAAGTAACAAGCGGTTCTGGAAGACTCCTCCACTGAGTGCGACGATCTGTAATCCGCTCTGTGTGCGTACTTCCGCGCAGGCATTAGCAAGCATATCGGCGATCGAGAGGTGGAAGCGGCGCGCGATCTGCTCACGTGGCGTTCCTTGCTCGATGTCATTGACGATAGCTTTAATTAAAGGCACGACGTCCAGTTGAGCAGGTCTTCCACCCCCGATAGTATATGGATAACTCACTACAGGATCGGTACACGTTGTTGCAAGCATTTCTAGTTCGATCGTGGTCTGTCCTTCGTACACAATATGACTGCATAGTCCGAGCAGGGCAGCGACGGCGTCGAAGAGTCTTCCCAGGCTGCTGGTCTGGGAGCTGTTGAGATTGCGTACGACCATGCGCGAGAGTGTGCGCCATGTCGAGTGCTCCAACTGATCGGTAAAGGGAATGTTGATAGCGCTGAAGTCATCACCATAGGCGCGAGCGAGATAGACCGCGGCCATGCGCCAGGGCTGACGCAATGCCTGTGCTCCACCAGGGAGTGGGATGTAGGCCAGGTGTGCCACACGCTCAAATTTTGTCAGGTCGGCGATCATCACCTCGCAACCCCATACAGCCCCATCGGTTCCATAGCCGGAGCCATCGGCGGCAACCCCAATCACAGGTTCGGCCAGACCATACTCGGCCAGGACACTGGCAATATGCGCATGATGGTGCTGCACGCCGATTTTGTGCGGAAGATCCATATCGAGTGCATACTGAGACGCGAGGTAATCTGGATGTAGATCGTAGGCAACAGCCTCGGGCAAAATATCGAAAAGCTGCTGGAAATGCTCGATGCCTTCGCGAAACGAGAGCAGTGTCTCCAGATTTTCTATGTCGCCGATGTGATGACTGAGAAATGCCTGTTTCTCTTTGCCCAGGCAGAAGGTATTTTTGAGATAGCCGCCGCAGGCCAGCAGCGGTACGGGAAACTCCCAGGGCAGCGAGATCGGGTCCGGAACGTAGCCGCGTGAACGGCGCAAGAGCTGCTCGCCACCTGCGATAGTGCGCACGACAGACTCATCGCAGCGCATATGAATAGCGCAGTTGTGCAGTAAAATACCATCAACGATAGGGAGCAGGCGCGTAAGTGCATCATCGTCGTGGTAGGCAATAGGCTCATCGTTCAGGTTTCCGCTGGTCATGATCAATACGATAGGATGCCCAGGATCACTTATATGTCTATAGGTATGCACTAACAGATGGTGCAATGGCGTATAGGGCAACATGATGCCAAACGTGCAATGTGCAGGCGCGACGCCGGATGCAACCGTACAGGCCGGATTATCTTCGCGCCGTTTAAGCGAGACAATGGGGCGGCGCGTTGATTGTAGCAGCTCAATTTCTGTCTCATCTATAGTACAGAGTCGTTGTGCCGTCTCTATATCAGGAACCATCAGGGCAAAGGGCTTCCCCTCGCTCTGCTTGCACTGGCGCAGATGTCGTACAGCCTCTTCATTAAGCGCATCGCATACCAGTTGATAGCCGCCCAGTCCTTTGATAGCGAGTACAGCACCTGCTGCCAGGTGTTGAGCTGCTGCCGTGACAGGATCGATATCGCTGATAACCTGACCTGCCTTATCCAGGAAGCGCATCTGGGGACCGCAGTTGGGACAACAATTGGCCTGGGCATGGTAGCGCCTGGAAGCCCGGTTGCTCGTGTCGTCGTATTCGGCCTGGCATGCTTTGCACATCGGAAAGGCATTCATGGTCGAATGTTTACGATCAACAGGGATACCCTGGAAAATGCTGAAGCGTGGCCCACAGCTGGCGCAGCTAATAAAGGGGTAGTGGTAGCGTCTATTTTTAGGATCAAAGAGTTCATGCAAACAATCGTCACAAATAGCGATATCGGGTGGAATGGACGCACTGCGCTCGATATCGGCCTGATTCTGCACTACCACAAAGCTGCTCTCCTCAGAGGAGACCGGGACAATCTCCGTATTGATAGCATCGATATGGGAAAGCGGTGGCACATTGGTGAGTAGCGCATCCAGGAAGCTTTCGATAGACGGTTCGAGCCCTTGCACCTCGATGATGACACCAGTGCTATCATTGAGCACGTGGCCAGACAATTCCCAACGGCGGGCAAGCGTGGAGACAAAGGAACGGAAGCCTGCACCCTGCACGATTCCCTGTACAGTAACTCTTCGCCGTTGTAACGCTGACTCATGAGAGAGCGATGCTGAATTGCGGCGCAAAGAACCCGAGGGACTGTTCCCGCGGGCAGGGATTATCTCCGGGGCATGATACAGCATCCCACGGCGTAAACCATAGCGATTCATCATGACGCGGCACCTCCTTGAGACCATCGTCAGTGAACGGCGACATCAACCATACACACATACCAGAACGAAAAGAGCGCAGAAGAAGCCATCTTAGCTACAAAGTCCAGAATATGCAAATTACATCTATGTACATAATAATATAATTATAACAAATAAGTAGCACCTTTCTGTAACAGTTTTATCACTGACACATCACAACACTTTAAGACTCTGCGATGGAAGTGATCATTTTGTGAGGATCGTAACGGTTACTATGTATTGGCACAGGGCGATTCAAACGTCCCCGTAGTGGCAGGCCTTGCGTCTGCCGAGTGTGTGGCCCGCGAAGCACTCTGTCCACGCACTCGGCAGACGCAAGGCCTGCCACTACGGTCATGCGGCGACATTTGAAGCGCCCTGGTATTGGCATATGTTTGCTAGACCGGGTGAATCCGACATGCTACACTTGATAGTAGATATATGCCAAAAACCAGGATAGTCCTTCCCCGTAGAGGCATCCCTGGCGGGTGCCGAATCTCGTCTCTACGCGCACCCGGCACCCGCCAGGGATGCCTCTACGGGGAAGGGACAATTTTAGAAAGGCAGAGAAGGATATGTTACCGTGGTCAACAAGCATTAGCGGGCGTTATGACGAAGTTGTTTTTAGCAGTGAGGTGCTTAAGGGTAATCCACTGCACGATCCATATGAGCGGCCTTTGTGGGTATATGTACCGCCAGGATATGATCAGGAGCCTGAGCGACGTTATCCCTCTATTTATATGATTCAGGGGCTGACGGGGCAGCTTGATATGTGGCGCAATCGTGCGGCGTTCCGAAAGAATTTTCCAGAACTGGCTGATGAGTTGTTTGCTAGAGGCGAGGCACCGCCCTGCATCGTGGTGTGGGTTGATTGCTGGACCTCGCTGGGCGGCAGTCAGTTTCTGGACTCTCCCGCCACCGGGCGCTATCACACGTATCTGTGTGACGAGGTCGTACCCTGGGTCGATGCGCATTATCGTACACTGCCAGCACGCGAGCACCGGGGTATCGCGGGCAAATCAAGCGGCGGCTATGGTGCCATGGTGACACCGATGCTGCGACCGGATCTATGGGGAGGACTCGCGACCCACGCGGGCGATGCACTATTTGAGACCTGTTATCTGCCCGAGTTTCGTGACTGTGCACGTGCGTTGCGCGATTACTATAAAGGCTCAATTGAGAAGTTCTGGCAGGACTTCCGCTCGCGCGTGGCATTTACCAGGGAGAGCGATATGTATCTTCTGAATCAGGGATGTATGGCCGCCTGTTATTCTGCTGACGAAGATGGCACTGTCCACCTGCCTTTTGATAGCGAGACTGGCGCGCTGATTCCCGAAATATGGGAGCGCTGGTTGCGCTGGGACCCGGTGCGCATGGTGCCCAGATATGTGGATAGTTTGCACACAATGAAAGCCATCTATATCGATGCTGGCAGACGCGATCAGTTCTTTCTCGACCTGGGTGCAGAAGCTTTCCGGCGCGCTTTAGAGCGAATTGGTGTCACGGATGTATTCTTTGAGCTGTTCGAAGGTACCCATTCGAGCATCGAATATCGCTATCCATTGAGCTTAAAATACCTTGCGGAGCACCTCACACCTTAGTTTAAGGCTCTTTAAGGGAGGAAAGCACTTTTATACTGTAGAAATAAGTCCACCAGAGAAAGCTCATCCAGTTCCAAAAGATTAGAAAATCCGGTGGTGAAAGAGATTGATTGGCAAAAATTATTATGTACGAAATATCCATGTAAATGGTATTCCAAAAAAGATTTTTAGAGCGTATCATTAAGTAGGAAAACGACATTTCTCAGGATTGCTGGTTGTTATATAGGGTACAGCCTGCGGGCTGTGCGAGTAGTTAAGATACAAGAATCAATGGAGATTGCCATGAAAGAAAGCAAGAGAATTCGCATTGGCCGCTACGAGTCCTGGATAGAGAACGGCGCTCTCCGCTTGCAGGGTCATGAATTTGGACGTGCCGGTGGTTTTACAGCCTGCATGGACGCGGCGGAGACGCAGAAACTGCTCGAACTGTTGACGAATAATAGTGGCATGATTGAAGACGCTGCACATATGGATGAGCTGATGCGTGCACATACGGCACGCGAGCCACTGTGGTCCAATTCCGTTATCCACCCGGCTGGCAGGAGCTAGTTGTGTCAGGATTATCCGAGAAAGAACGCGACGAACTGCCAGAGAGCGCTTTTGCGTTTCCACGCGAACGTAAAGAACCGCTTATCGATGCCCGCCATGTTCAGGAGGCCATTGCACGTTTTGACCAGGTGCAAGGTGTGACCAACAAGGAACGTGATGAGGCATGGCGGCGTATCCAGCAGGCAGCGAAGAAGTTTGATGTCGAGTTGAACGAAAAGAATTGGCACGAACTCTTTACGCGCAACGGTCGTTCGTTGCCAGAAGAGTAATCAGAGTATATCCCTCCGTAGAGATTGGTCATATCCATGTCAGAGAGACGGACGTGGGAATGATGCAGCGTCTGTGACGGGGGGATATTTTCATGTATTTGCTTGCAGGTAATCCTGGCGCTGGATCGAGTACAGCTTCAGATCCTCGTAGCGCTCTTTGATAAAAGAATATTCGTGCAGGATCGTATCAAAGGACATACCAACTTTTTGCATCACGCGCTCTGATGCCACATTTTCTATCACACAGGCAGCCTGGATGTGTTCAAATCCGAGCACGCGAAAGCCAAAGGCGAGCACCATGCGTACTGCTTCCGGGATATAACCTCTGCCCCAGTACGTTTTAGAGATGCCATAAGCGATCTCCGCCCGCGCATCGGCGGGATACCATTCGGTGAAACCACAGAGACCTACCAGTCGCCATGTAGCTTTATCTATTACTCCCCATGGTGTCGGTTGCATGCGCTGGTAGCGCTCGATGACGCGAGTTGTGAAGAACTTCCGGCATTCAGCAAGTGACTGCGGTGGTTTCCAGCTATTGTACCTGGCGACCTCAGGCTGGGATGAGTACGCGTAGTAATCCTCTAAATCATACATTTGCATCTTACGTAACAACAGGCGCTCAGTTTCCAATACTGGCAGAGAGCCAAATATGCGTGCAGCAGCCATACTATGCACCTCCTTTTGACGTATCTGTCTGTAGGATGGTAGCATTGTAGATGCAACTCTGTCAACCTACATGCATTATGTACAGTTACTACCTTCATAATCGTTTTGAAAATATCTCTCTAAGGAATTGCAGTTCACTTTGACAGCGCAGGTTGCTGCATGTTACACTTCCGCATGGAAAATGTTTTCTATTGTTGCGCTTGTCAGGCTCGTCTAGCAAGCGTGACATGGAATAAGGAAAGAGTGTAGCATATGCAATATAGACATTTAGGACGTGCCGGTGTGCAACTGAGCTCGGTTGGCCTGGGGAGCTGGTTGACGTATGGGCAGTCAGTTGAGCAAGATCTGGCTGTTCAATGTATCCACAAAGCGTATGAGCTTGGAGTGAACTTCTTTGATACCGCCGATGTGTACTATCACGGTGCTGCCGAAGAGGTGCTTGGTCGTGCATTGAAGGAGTTCCGGCGCAGTTCGTATGTGCTGGCGACGAAGGTCTATTTCCCCTTTGATCAAGGGCCGAACGATCGCGGGCTTTCGCGCAAGCACATTTTTGAGCAGTGTCATGACAGCCTGCGTCGCCTGGGCACGGATTATATCGATCTTTATCAGTGCCATCGCTATGATCCAGAGACGCCGTTGGAGGAGACGTTACGCGCTCTTGACGATCTTGTTACGCAGGGGAAAATACTCTATGCAGGCGTCTCCGAGTGGTCCGCGGTCCAGATCGACGACGCTGTTTCTATTGCGCGCCAGTTCAATCTGGATAAGATTACGTCAAATCAGCCACTCTATAACATGCTTGAGCGTGGAATTGAGCAGGACATTATCCCGTTATGCGAACGAGAGGGTATTGGGCAGGTTGTCTTCTCGCCACTGGCCCAGGGTATTCTCACTGGAAAATACAAGCCCGGTCAGCAGCCAGAGCAGGGCACACGCGCATCCAATGAAAGCATCAACATGTTCATGAAACGCATGCTCAGTGACGATGTCCTGTCAGCCGTGCAGAAGCTGAAAGACCTGGCCGAGCAGTCCGGCCACACGCTGGCACAGATGTCACTGGCCTGGGTACTACGGCAGAAGAACGTCACCTCAGTGATTACTGGTGCCTCGCGTCCGCAGCAAGTAGAAGAGAACGTCAAAGCCAGCGAAATCACGCTCTCGGAGGATCTGCTCCACCACATCGACGAGATACTCGGTGATGTGGTCGCGTAACGGCACCTAAGCTCCACATCAAGAATTAATAACAACAATCACATGTAGGGGCGCGATTGGTAGGGGCGCGATTTATAAGCCCGTCTGAATCAGCCTAGGAAGCGCCACGGGCTTATAAATCGCGCCCCTACATCTGAATCTTTTGAGTATCTGGTCGCTTTATTATATAGGGATAGCCGTAGGAGGCATCGCATCGATGCTGTTCTTCTTAAAGCATTAAGTAAAGATCCGAAACAGCGCTTTGACACAATATGGAAATTCGCTCCGCACTTTGATTGACAGATTTGGGGAAATTTGGTAGCAAGAGTCTACTGCAGGCGCAAGGCGCTCTCAGCCATTAGCACCTGGCCGCTCTTGCAGCTATCTCTCGATTATGCGCAAACAGAACCATTCCATGTTGCCGCTCTTGCTGTTGTTTCTGCAGATCAGCCATTATCCTTCGCCTGGGATACCTGGGTAGTTGCAAATAGTGTATAATGCAGAACAAACGTTGCTGAGTACATCCCTGGTAGTGGCAAGCAAGAGTACACGAGACCTGGACATCACGAAGTAGTTGCTGTGGAGAGTTTTTGGCCATGCAGGACAACATTTACATACTTCCCGCGCCAGAGCCATCCGAGCCTGAACGCAGCCCGACGCATAACCTGCCCGCGCAAATGACCCCACTGATCGGGCGCGAGCAGGAAGTAGCGGCTGTCTGTGCTCTCCTGCATGGTCCAGAGGTGCGCCTGGTGACCCTCACCGGGACTGGCGGCGTCGGCAAAACTCGCCTCGCTCTCCAGGTCGCCACTGACCTCCTCCCCGACTTCCCCGATGGTGTCTTTTTCATCCCGCTCGCTCCCATCAGCGATCCCAGCCTGGTCATGCCCAGCATCGCGCAGACGCTCGGACTCAAAGAAGCGATAGGACAATCCTTCCTCGATCTGCTCAAAGTCTCTCTTCGTGGTAAGCACTTGCTGCTCGTCCTCGACAATTTCGAGCAGATCCTCTCGGCAGCCCCACACCTGACCGACCTCCTGGCCTCGTGCCCTGAGCTGAAAATGCTCGTGAGTAGTCGTGCTGTCCTGCATGTTCAGGGCGAACATGAATTTTCCGTCCCATCATTGGCAGTCCCTGATCTGAAACACCTTCCTTCCCTAGATGCTTTGTCACACTATGCCGCAGTCACCCTCTTTCTTCAGCGTGCCCAGGCCGTCAAGCCCACGTTCCAGATGACCGCTACCAATGCCCGCACCATTGCCGAGATTTGTGTACGCCTGGATGGCTTACCACTGGCCCTTGAGTTGGCTGTGGCTCGTATCAAACTGTTTCCCCCCCAGGCCCTCCTCAAGCGACTAGAGCACCGGTTACGAGTCTTGACGAGTGGAGCACAGGATGTGCCAGTAAGGCAGCAAACACTGCGCAACACGATACAGTGGAGTTATGATCTGCTGAGTGCAGAAGAGCAGCGTCTCTTCCGCTATCTCTCGGTCTTCGTCGGCGGCTGCACCTTGGAAGCAGTCGAAGCCATCTGCCGTTCCCTCGGCGACGAAGACGCAGCAGTCCAGGTGTTGGACGGCGTAGCCTCGCTCATTGATAAGAACCTCCTGCAACAAACCGAGCAGGAAGGTGAGGAACCACGGCTGTTGATGCTCGAGACAATCCGCGAGTATGGGCAGGAGGTCCTTGCTGCATGTGGGGAGGTGGAGATCACCCGGCAGGCACATGCTGCGTACTACCTGAAACTGGCTGAAGAGGCGGAGCCGGAACTCTCAGGCCCACAGCAAGTCGCGTGGTTGCAGAGATTGGAGCACGAGCATGACAACCTGCGCGCAGCCATGCAGTGCTCACTCGAACGAGGAGAGGCCGGGCACAGTATGCAGATGGCCTTGCAGTTTGGGGGAGCATTGGGGCACTTCTGGGAGACGCGTGGTCACTGGAGCGAGGGGGAGGCGTTCTTGGAGCGCGCCCTGAGGAGAAGCGATGGGGTAGCGGACTCTGTACGAGTCAAGGCTCTCGACATCATCACGTGGCTGGTCGGCTTCCAGGGCGACAATGATCGGTCACTAGCACTGGCGGAGGAAAGCCTGGCCCTGTGCCGGGAACTGGGCGATACACGAGGTATCGCTGCATCACTTTGTCAACTGGGGGATACCCTCTCGGATATGGGCAACCCTGCGAGGGGACAGGCCCTGCTCGAGGAGTCCTTGAGATTCTATAGAGAAGTGGGCGATAAGCTGAGGGTCGCAGTTGTGCTCTTCGCACTGTCGTTTACGCTCAGCCGCCAGGGTGACTATGCAGGTGCGCGTGCTCTGCTCGAGGAGAGCCTGGCCTTGCATAGTGAATTCGAGATCAAGCGGTGGATCGGCTTGACGCTCAACCAGCTGGCACATGTGCTCTTTCTTTCCCAAGATGATCCTGCAATCGTTCGTGCATTGAACGAAGAAGGTCTCACAGTCTCCAGGGAAGTGGGCGACAAGGTAGGTATTGCTGATTCGTTGCGCCTCTCAGGGCGGCTAGCCCTGCAGCAGGCAGACCTTGCCACAGCGCGCTTGCTGGTCGAGGAGAGCATGGTCCTCTTCCGGGAAGTGGGAGATCAGTGGAATATCGTTCAGGCCATTCCCCTCTTAGCGCAGGTGGCGGCCAGACAGGGAGACAACACCGCAGCGCGTGCTCTCTACGAAGAGAACCTGGCAATCGCGAGGAAGTGGAATTACCCGTGGGCCATTGCTTCTTGTCTGGAAGGATTGGCAGGCATAGCAGCCCAGAGAGAGCCGGTGTGGGCGGCACGGCTCTGGGGGGCCGCCGAAGCTCTGCGTGAAGCCATCGGCATGCCCATGCCACCTGTCGAGCGTGCCGACTACGAACACGTAGTGGCCGTCGCCCGCGCTCACCTCGGTGAGAAAGCCTTTGCCACCGCGTGGGCAGAGGGACGCGCCATGACGGTGGAGCAGGTTCTCGCCGCGCAAGAACAAGCGACGATACCCACCCCGGCAGAGCAGCCATCTACTCCTCCGGTGACGGCACGAGTCACCTACCCCGATGGTCTGACCGCCCGCGAGGTGGAGGTGCTGCGCCTGGTAGCGCAGGGACGCTCCGATGCTCAGGTCGCCGAGCAGTTAGTCATCAGTCCACGCACGGTGCATGCCCACCTCAGTTCCATTTACAGCAAACTGGGCATCACCTCCCGCAGCGCGGCCACGCGCTACGCCATGGAGCACCACCTCACTTGAGATGCCAGGGCGACATCATTCACCAGAAATGCACCTCCCTCCATCTAGGTAATTTCGTCTAACGAGCCTCCCCCGCCTCTGCTCTTAGCCCTGCACAAAATAGGTAATGCAATAGACGGTTCTGTCAATGTACTTTCTCCTTCCACACACTACACTCTCAGCAGAGCTACGAAAAAGCTCACGGTTTCGATGAGGAATTATGAAAAAAGAGAAAGGAAGACGATCCATGAAGAAGTTGCTGTTCGCTATTTTCACGCTCTGTTTGCTCCTGGGAGGCTCTGGCTCACTGCTGGCTGTGCATGTTGAGCAGACAACCCTGGCTACCTACAACAGGCCAGCGAGTACATTTAATGCGCATGCTCTGGCTTCGTACGGCATGCTTAACGATGCTGTTGGTCCCCGTGGCTGCCAGGCACGTCAAGACCAACTGACAGCACTACGATCTTATGCCCACGGCATCAGAGCTGATCTGTACGACCCAGCCATGCTTACCCCGAGTGAAGCAGCTGCGGTTGTAGCGACCATGAAAACGCTCCAGAGCCAGATGGGCCAGGCCCAGGCGGAACTGAACGATTGCCTCAACCTATAGCGGTCTTCTGAAAGATTGCATTTTTTCCGTTAACCATTCTGCGGAATGTGTGATCCAGTTAAACTAACAGGCAAACGTCCTCGCGCCTTGATCTCTCCAAAAAGCACGCGTACAGCAGCTTCCAGGGCAGGTGGCGTATATTCGTAAGTTGCGAGATAAGTGCGCAACTCTGGGAAAGCCAACAGGTCATAGGGATTGCGTATCGCGACCCCTATGACGTGACGACCGGACTGTAGCAATTGTTGCATGAGTTCTCTCTGTTGCGCATCCATGTTCGCGTTGAGTGTTGCCATAATGATCAGGGAAGATTCTGCCGCCATGCGCAAGATTGTTGTATGTTCCGTCTCGTTAATCTCTGGTGGGAAGGCGATGTCACATGTATTGGGATGACGTTGTCGTATGCTTGTGGCGAGGGATACGGGCGTCTGGCCCGTATCTTCTGCTTCGCTGGTGGCTGCTTCTTGTGGGTAGATGACCAGTATGCGCTCGTCTGGCTGTAAGTGCAGTGGGATGAGTCTTTCGTCGTTTTTTACCAGGGTGGTGGAAAGCGCGTAGGCGGCGTCTCGCAATTGGTGATGTGTTTCGCCACCAACCCAATCCGGGACGGTTGGAGAGGTGTCTGTATCCCAGGACAGAGTCCGTTCTTTCAAACGCAGCACACGTTCCGCTGCCTGGCGTATTGTTTCTGTGGATAGCTCACCGGCCAGGATCGCCGCCTGTAGAGCCTCTAAGCTCCCGACCTGCTGTGGGTAATGATGGGAGACCAGCACCAGGTCGATGCCGGCCTGTAGAGCCATGACGGTCCCGCGCTCTGTGCCGATTGTGCGCGAGACTGCTTTCATCTCCATGCAATCGGAGACGATCATGCCGTCAAAGCCGAGATGTTGGCGCAGGAGTCCTTGCACGATTGCGGGTGAGACGGTGGCGGGCAGTGCTCCGTCTGGCATAAGCTGTGGGAAGTAGATATGCGCGACCATTACACTATCAGCTCCCGCGTCGATGCAGCGTTTAAATGGCACCAGTTCTACCTGCTCCAGGCGTTCGAGGATGTGTGGAATGGTGGGGAGAGCCTGGTGCGAGTCTACACTGGTATCACCGTGACCGGGAAAATGTTTGAGATTGCTAATAACGCCTGCCGCTTGATAGCCCTTCACGGCGGCAACAGCCAGGCGTGCAACCTGCTGAGGATCTTCTCCAAATGAACGTACACCAATCACAGGATTGGCAGGATTATTGTTGACATCGACGACGGGCGCAAGGTTCATATTGATGCCGAGCGCTCTGAGTTCGCGTCCCGTTGCCCGGGCAATATCGTAAGCCATCTGCTCCGAACCGCTTGCGCCCAGGGCCATATTGCCGGGAAAAATAGTTGCACCCTGCCCGAGACGACGTACCGATCCATTTTCCTGATCGAGCATAATAAAGAGCGGATAGCGGTGTCCACTGGCCTTTGCGATTGCCTGGAGATTGTGCGTCAACTCAAGCGTCTGTTGGTTATCCTGAATATTGCGCGAAAATAAGATGATGCCGCCGACGTGGTAACGCTCGATCAGGTTGCGCAACGTCTGGGGAATAGTGGTACCATAGAAGCCTACGACCAGTAATTGACCGATCTGCTCTTCCAGAGCCAGATTGTCTGTGTAACTTTTCACATGTTTGTCCTTGATGTGTATATGAGTCATCCCGAATTTTCGGGAAACCTTTCTAGCATCGAAAAGATGCCAAAACCTGAAGTGTCTCCAAATTTGGAGGAAAAACACTTCCAAGAACTGGGTGATAATCGTCCCAAAGACGACTGATTGCCCATCGT
>WNGD01020386.1_pt1 | contig 22050 bp, 32 predicted proteins | sample 5400671 | NCBI WGS metagenome assembly WNGD01 (sample SAMN13153369, study PRJNA577476) | soil metagenome | isolation source: 40 cm soil or saprolite under grassland replicate 2 | place: USA:California | collected 2016-06-15 | reverse complement strand
TGGCTTGGGAATTGACCTCCGCATTTTGTGATAGAGCAGGTGCACTGGGCGGCGCCGGCTTGGCAGCCGCATTCCCCACCTGCCGAGGTTGAGTTCGCGCTGACCGCATCCACTGCGCCTTGAGTCCTACAGCTAGGAGAACAACCGCTGCAGCGACTGTCACCTGGAGCCATCGGATGCGGCGGCGTTCCTCACTGATCGCAAGAATCGACTCCCGTTGACTGGCGGTGAGTTCGATGCGTCGGTGAAGTTTACAAAAGTCCGAAACGTTAAAGGTATAGAGCGTTCGTTTATGGGCAGCGGCCCATTCCAAATGGACGTTGTCGTCTTTACCGCGTAATCCTGCTTCGACAACCGTCTGTACGTCAGCACCACGCGCACGAAGCCCGGCAACGAGAGCGCGAGCGATCGTATCTTTATCCAGATAGAGGGAAAGCTTCACTCTTTCGGCTGGCCGAATTCTTTTGCGAGTCTCAGGAAGTCGGCGTTTTCCGCTTCGAGTTCCCGATCTATTTCTTCACGATTCGCGTGGTAGTAGGTGAGAGCGGCGTAAATCTGTGCGAGATTGACGTGGGGGTATTGCTCCGCGATTTCCTCGGGAGTCAAACCTTGTTGATAGCAGGTCACGATCTGATGGACGGTCACACGGGTTCCGTCGATTCGAATGCGTCCGCCACAGATGCTTGGAGAACGGCTCAGAAGCGTGTCGATCGCAGTGCTCATAACTGAATCCATTCTACTCTACCGGCATCAACCCAAGCCAGATTGCAGGAATGCCGCTGGAGGGCGGCCCTGCCAACGCGGATAATCAATAAGATCTCGCGCCGAAGAAAAATCATGGCGAAGCAACAAATCCGAATCTCGAACATCGAAGCCTCAAGGAACTTTTTCAACGTGCTCGAACGTGTCTTGGAAAGTGCAGAAGTTGTCATCGAACACGATGGCCAACCAGTGGCGATGGTGAGTCCAATCCCTCAACGGGGACGACTGTTATCGGAATCGATCAAGCTGGCAGAGGCACACGGGTCGACGGTGACTCTCGACGGAGATTTTGCTCGCGACCTCGAAGACATCATCAACAGCCATCGAGAACCGTTGAATCCGCCTATCTGAGACGTCGCAAATTGAGGGCGGCGCATTTTGCACTTTTTTGCCACTTTTTCGCTGGGACAATCGCTGCGTCGACCTTACGTGTGCAGGCATAAGCGAAAGGAACCGTTGCCAATCAAACGGTGGCTCCTGACGGCGGGGACCGCGTCATCGTGGCTACGGACAAACCACTGGGCTCCTGGAATCCCCAAATTTGGAAAGCCACGGGAACCTCGAGCGCCAATGGTTATGAATTCACAGTGATTGAGTTGCGATTGAACCGAAGAAGGGGAACGGGTGGAGGGCAAGTCGTCGCTCTTCGCCAAGGTAACGGCCGACAAGACCGCAAAAACAATAACCCTCGAGAATTATCCTGGCGCTACAGTCCGGCGAGCCATGGAACGTGCCTTGTAACATTACGACCGAGCGTTGAGTGGGATGGCGGAATTGAGGTTCAGGTTAAAGTTTGATTTCGCGTCTTATCTGAATCCCCGACAGCCCGAATTCGGGTATCCCACCACTCCGCTCCCGAAATTCCCGGATCGGCCAGGGAGGGAAAACCGCGTTCATTTTTCCTATGCTTCGAGATTCTGAATCTTCGCTACAAGGAGGGCCCTAAACGGCGCCTAATACGTGAGCTGCTTTTCTGAAGTCCTCTGGTCTTAGATATAAGATGTAACCGTATCCGCCCCTTCCATCCGTGACCCCGCTGGAAGCATATACGTTGATGTTGGCCTCAAGCAGCGTTAAGTGGATGTCGGCCAGCGCGCCCAGGCGATCGTCATCCTGAACCAAGAGAGCATGTTGCGGCCCCGTTAGCGTGAGTCCTGAGCCGGCTGCGGCCTTGCTGAGCAGGTCCGAGCTGTCCGGAAAGAGAACTAATTGAGTATGCTCAAGGCCCATCGGAATGGCGTTGAAGGCGAGGAGATTGACTTGTTCGGTGGCGAGATGGGAGAGCAAGCGGTAAGCCTCTCCCGGCCTATCCTTGACCATGATATAGAAATACTCGACGGTGCGAACCCTGGCACTCATGATTCCACCTCCAGCGTGGCGGAAAACGGCTGAACCTCCGGTTTTTGTACGCCATATTACGCCACATGAGCCAGTGACAAAAGAGGGCACTTCCGCTATCTTCTTGGAAAGCAAATTCAGGCAGTTTTCAGGTAGTTGGGCAACAGGGAGGCTCGCCGGGAGATGGCTGAACTCAAAGTAGGAGCCATAACGAGCTGGCGGCGGATTTCGCCAACGCTGTTACTGTTCCGCCTAATGCCGGAACCGGGAACCAGATTCACCGATTACAAGCCGGGTCAATACATTGCACTCCGCCGGGAGGACTGCAGATTAACCAAGGCAGTCCGCGATGCGGATGGGCGCATTCATTACGTGCCCGAATTGGACGAATCCGGCAATCCGAAACTCGGCGCGGTCACGCATTCCTATTCGATTGCTGGAAAAGACAGAAGAAGCGACCCAGGGCCGTTTGAGCGGAGCACTGTTCAGGCTGAATTTCCCTCAGGATAACAAGTTGATTTACGTCAACCGGATCACGGGTAGTTTCACGCTTGACCAGAGAACTAAAGGTTTCCGCAGTGTGTTGATGGTGGGGACAGGAACGGGACTAGCGCCTTTCGTGTCGATGATCAAACAACTGCATTTTGACGCCTGCCGGGGCGTGATGGATGATATTCAGTATACGCTGTTACATACGAACCGAACTTTCGAGGAGTTGGCCTTCCACGAGGAGTTGCTAGCCATTGAGAGCGCTCAGCGTTTCAACTTCGTTTACGTACCTTCGGTGAGCCGGCCCACGGCCCGGGACCTTGCCGATCCCAACACAGGCCGAGGACGCGCAAATAACCTGCTCCGCCACATCTTCGACATGCCCTTGAAGGAGGAGGAATACCTGGAGGAGGCCCGGCTCAGCCAGGCAGATACCTCCAAGGCAAGGGCCGAACTCGACAAGGCCGTTAGGCCGGTACTTCCTCGACGGATTCCGCGAAGCGAATTGCAAAAGCGGCTTAATCCGGCGCGCACTGTGATCCTAACATGCGGCAATCCTTCCCTCATGGCAGATATCAGTTACATTGCCGATAGGCATCGCATCCGGTTTGAAAAAGAAGATTGGTGACATCCTGCCACTCGGTTCCAAATAACGATGCCACGGATACTCACGTTGCAACACTCAGATCAGCGCATCTTGATATCGAGACCCCCAGCGGAAGGGTCGGATCAAGGTCCCAACGGGATAGCATTTCGTGCCACGTCTCAGGACTGAATCCCGGTGACGCCATTTCTTCGAGCAACTGCGTCGGATCGATTTCGTCATTCAGGCGTCGCAGGCGCAGATATCCGGGCGAGTGGTCGATGTACCATCCTTCACAGGTCAGTATGCGCCCGAGTGCTGCGATGAAAAGCGATTTCGAGCATTCGCGCGCCACTTCGACGTCAGCATCCGGACCCCATAGCACGCCATAACTGTCGAGATCGGCGATGGTGCGCGGCAGGTCACCCAAGGTGAGGCCGATCAGTTTAAAAGCGTGCAGGCGGCACAGAGCGTGCCAATTCGGCAGGACGGAACAGGAAGCGGCTTGGGTCCATGGTATCGACCTCAACTCTTCGGTTCCTGACGGTGCCTCCAGCAAAAGGAGGCGCATCTCCAGTTCTGGTACAGTATTCAATAATGATATCGCCGGCGATGGATCACCGGATGGGCCGGCCGGCAGATCTCGAATCGCCGCCAGGCGGTCGGCGACCGACAGAGAGCCGCCTTCCGGATCCTCCCGGATTTTTTCGGGCTGCTGCCGTGGGCCGGCAAACGCAAGGAACGCATTGAACCCGTCCATTACAGGCGGGTGGTAACCTCGGCCCACGGCTGGACGCACTTCATGGTACAGATACTCGGTAAATGCACCCTGTTTTCGCGCAATCGTAAGTAAAGCCTCGCCGTATATCCGAGGTCCGATGGCAACGGCAGCCGACCGGTCCGCTGCGAAGCGTTGTGTTCCAAAGATATGTCGCGCCACTCGCGTGAACAGTTTCTCGTACCAGTTAAACAAAAGCGGGAGGATCATCCATTTTTCGTAATAGTTCATCATGCCTTTCGCAACATCAAGACTGTCCCGGGTTTCGCGCAGCCACGGCCAAACACGGTGATGACGACCGCGAAAATGCGCGAACGTCTGTGCAAGCACCGCATCCAATTGCGAGACGGTGAGGAAATGAAAAACAGGAAGGCCGAGGCAGATGACATTCTTCGCGCCAAACCCCATAAATCCGCCTTCCTGGCAGACGCCAACATCGACGTCGTCCGTGAGGTAAATTTCCGACGGCGGCTGTTGTCCAAACAAGGAGGCGATCCTGTCGATTCTTTCAAACAGGCGCGGTTGGTCTTGCCGCACAAGCTTGGATCCCGGGGCCACGAAGCGGCGCCACGCCGGGTACGTGGAAGCCGAAATGACGGCGCAGGCAATACCACAAAACTGAACCAGCAAATGGTGCCACGGGCCCCGCGTGGAATCCGTACGGAGGCCTACGTAAGCCAGCACCCCGGCCGTACCCAGCCCAAGGACCAGGTAGCCTCCCAATAACGACATCGCCAGCAATGTATGCGCGAACACTGGCGAGGATGGGTTGTCGCGAAACGAAAAGCGAATAATCCGTTTACGCCAAACTTTCATCGATTCTTCTCCCAAGGCGACGGCGCATTACATCCTTGCCCTTTCCCCTCATTCTTGAGATGACCCAGGCCGAATTTCTCCAGCAGGCGTGGGATGTTGTTTGGATGCCGGCCGATAATTCGGCCCATCTTTTCTCGGTTTCCCTGGGCTTCCTCGTAGGCTTCGAGGAGGCACCGGCGCATTGCCTTGAGTACCGCACCATCCAGGGTTTTCTCGTCGAGGAGCGGATCGCCATCCGGTTCCAGCGAGCCTTCCAAATCTTCAACGCGTATGATCCCGCCCGAACCCAACAGGATGGCGCGGTGAATCACGTTCCGAAGCTCACGCACATTTCCAGGCCAATCGTAGCGGCGGAGCATGGCCTCAGCTTCCGGGGAAATGCCATGGTGATCGGGAGGACATTGAGCCGGTAATACAGATCCCGGCGGAATTCGCCCCGCTTGCACGCGGACTTGAGATCCCGATTCGTTGCCGCAATCACCCGGACATTCACGACAATGGAGTCGCGGCCCCCAAGCCTGTCGATTTCTCCTTCTTCCAGCGCGCGCAACAGTTTCGGTTGAACGGAAGTATGCATCTCACCGATCTCGTCGAGGAACAGCGTTCCCTTGTCGGCAAGTTCGAACTTTCCGAGCTTCTGCCGGTCTGCGCCCGTGAATGAGCCTCTTTCGTGGCCGAACAACTCGCTGACCAGCAGCTCGCCCGTCAATGTGGCGCAATTGACGGCGACGCAACGATGCTGGCGACGCGGCCCGTTCTGATGGATGACCCGGGCGAGGATGCCTTTCCCGGTGCCGCTTTCTCCCTGAATCAAAACCGGCGCGCTGGACCGCGCAGCTTTCCCGGCGAACTGGAGGGCTTTCGCGATCGCGGGACTGTCGCCGATGAAATTGTGTTGAAGGGTGCCCATGACTTTTAAATTCCCCTCCTCTGCGAGGAGGGGAATGGCAGCCCTAACCCAATGCCGCTTCTTCGCGCCGGGCGGCTAACGCCTCGTCGATCTGACGCAGCGCTTCTTTATTCAGTTTTTTGATTTGTGTCCAGAGATAAGCGAGCGTCAGGAGCGCCGCAAAGTTGGTGGCCACCTGAGGCCAGTCGACATCGGCCGCGCTGCCATCAAACCAGCGCCAGACGGCGCTGATGAACGGAAACGCCAGCAGTATGAAGAACACAATTTCAAAACATTGAGACAGCACAATGTCGGATCGTTGCCACAACGCGTTTTTCTTCGCGGTCAACTCCTGCTCGACAGGATCGGTAAAGATGGTGATCGGGTCATTCCTTCTCAGAATTCCTCCAAGCGTATTGGACTGGAGCTTCAACGCGACGAAGAAGGAGATGATGGGGCAGTAGCCCAACAAAAACTCCTGGACGGGGCCGACGGGGACAGCCGTAATACTCGACAACATCAGCGTGATGCAGGCGATAATCCACATCGCCATGATTCGCCATGTCGATCTGAACTGCCGGATGGCGCGTTGCCGGTCCGGATCGTATTGCGGAGTTTTCAGGTGAAAGTAGGCTCGTAATAACGAGACGCTCAGAATCCCGATGACGGTCCCGCGCACCAGCAGCGCAGGCTCCATCAGCAACGATGGTGCGGAGAGCCAGAGCAGAAGCTGCGAGGCCACGATGGCCGACGCCGATACCAGCGCATCGGCCGCGGCCTCGGCGGGTGTGCCTTCTCCGGGATAGATGAAAGCGTCACGCAGCCGCAAGACCGCGACTGCAGACGTGACAACGGCAACGGCCGGCAGCAGGGGCGTCCCCCAGAAGGGAATGGAGAGCACGGACGCTTCAGCGAGCACGCGCTCGAAGTTAAAGGCACGTCGTGTCCAGGTCAGGTTCGAGGCCGAAATGGTACCGGCCGCCTTCCAAGCCAGTTGCAGAGCGGGAAGGTTGTAATCCTTCAAGTCTTCCAATCGAGCCGCAGCAGAGCGTGGCATCAGCCACTTCACAATTGCTTCGATCCATCGAGGCGGGGCTACCTTCTGTGATCGAATCTGATTCATGTCTTAAATTCCCATAAGAGTCCGGCGGTTTGTTGCAGCCGCCTCGAAGTTTCAAACGCCTGCCGTAATGCCCGCTGGCCGGCAGCGCGCAACCGGTAATAGCGTCTGGCCTGTCCGCCCCATTGCGGCGGACGGCCCGGCTTCGAAGCGAGGTGTCCTTTGTCTTCCAAACGGTCCAGCGTGATATAGACCGATCCGATCGAAACTTGCCTTTCGGCCAGCTCGATCACCTTTTCATGGATCTTCGGACCGTAAGCGTCCTCACCAAGCGATAACACCGCGGTGAGTATGAGTTGTTCGAATTGTCCCAAAACATCTTCTTTCATTTTTTGTCCCCAGCTGACTTTTTGAGAAGTGCACAAAGTATAGATCGACCCCTACATTGTGTCAATTGAAAAGAGAGGATGTGACGACGCGATATCGCGTTGTGGAAAACGCGGCCCTGCGAGGTCGGCGCAGATTGCGTTCACGCAAACCGTTGAAAAATCAGGAAGGCCTATCGCGTTAGAAATGGAACGCGGGGTGCCCTATGCGGAGGCATGAAAGGGAAGACGACAATCCAAAGCAAACCCGCTGATAGCTTCACATCAAACACACCTGGTTTGCCTGCCTCCTTTCCTCCCGTCTTCCCTTTCGACGAAATCATTGTGACGATCAACTCCAGTCCGTTCGCGATTATCTCCACGTCATCCGCGATCGTTGACGATTGCGAACGAAGTATTTCTATTCCATGGGCAATCAAAGGAGTCAACGAGTCGATCATCTCCGCCATCGAAACGATTATTCCCGGAACACCGGCGATCACTTCCCGTGCGCAAATAGCCGTTTGCGAGATGCAAACAATCGTTTCCATAACGGAAACGCTTATTTCCGGCGACCCTCAAGACCCAGCGAATGATCGAGTTCCGGACGGCTCCCCCGAAATGATTATTTCCGAGTTGGAAACGACTGTTTGTAGAGCTGACACGATTATTTCCGCCTTGCAAATATCCATTTCAGAGGCGAAGGCGGTCATTTTTGACCGCGTATTGGCTATTGATGGGACGTACACGGTCATCTCTGGACCGCATTTGATCATTTGCACGTACGAAGCAACGATGTCCGTTGTGGAGACGGTCATCTCCGCGACGGAAATCGATTTCTCCATGGCGGACACGATTGTTTCCGCCTTCCCCACGAGTTTCTTCGCGGCCGAATTAATCATCTCTGCCGCAGAGAAAACCGCCGGCGCGGTGCCGGCGGTTCTGTTCCCGAACCATCAACCAACCAGGAGGTAAGTATGAGTCCCCACGTTCGACCTTTGGCCGGCTTCAGAAACATGGCCGACCAACAACTTGTTACAACCGCCAGCGCCGTTGTTAAGGAAATGACCGATAACGCGAATTTCCCAAATCCACCCGTGGATTTGAAGGCGCTGGCAACTGCCGTCGATGACCTGAGCGCTGCTGTCGCGGCGCAGGTTCAAGGAGGAACCGCCTCGACGGCTCACAAGCAAAACAAGCGGGCTACCGTCGTCGACCTGTTAGTCAAGCTGGCGCATTACGTCCACGACAACTGCGGTAACAATCCGGCCGTTGTGTTGTGCAGCGGTTTTCAGGTCGCGGGCACCAACCGTGCGAAGTCACCGCTATCGAAGCCTGTGATCATCAGCATCGATGCCGGCAAAAGCACGGAGCTCGTCCTCAAGCTGAGCCCGGTTTCCAATGCGCGGATCTTCGACGTCGAGTTTGCGCCACTCGGCGCCAACAACACTCCGGGCGATTGGAAGGACGCCGGCTTGTTCACCAATTCACGCTCGATCACCGTCGGCAACCTGGTTCCCGGAACGACCTACGTGTTCCGTGTGCGGGCTGCCGGCACCACCGGCTATAGCGATTGGAGCGATCCGGTCGCGCATATGGCCACGTAGCTCGGCCCGCCTCTCCCCCTGGGAGAGGCCGGCGCGCAGCGCCGGGTGAGGGTCTCAATTAAGGAGACAACCATGAATCTCGAAAACGAAATCCTCGGCATCCGCACATCGCTCGGACGTATCGAAGGCCGGATGGACGAGATCGGCAAGCTATTCGAACGCGTTTCGACACTGGAGCAGTCGCAAGCCTGGCTCAAAGGCGCATGGACGGTACTGGCGGCCGCGTGCGCCTACATCTGGAAAGCCATTTACGCAAAGTAATGAACGCTTAAAGGAGGACCCATGTTTGAATTTGTTTCCGAACATCAATTCTGGGCCGCAGTGGCGATCTATTGGATCTTCTCGGCGGCTGTCTCGTCCATTATTAAGGCTTCGCCCTGGCGGGCTCGCGCTTCGCGGCCCGATCCTCGGACGGTCGGCAGTTCGGGCTATTTGTCGGTCGGCAGTTCGGGCTATTTGTGGCTATATCGCTTCCTGCACAGCATCGCCGGCAATGTCACAACGGCGTTTGCCGGCAAGATTCCGGGACTCAAGACGTTCCTGCTCGTCGTGATGATCCCGGGTCTGCTCGCGGTTTCCAGTTGTGGCGCGCGCTATACGGTACACCCTGGAGCGCTGGATAAAACGGATTCGGCCGCTTACGACGTCTTGCTTATCGCCCAATCGACGATCGATCAAGCGCGCATCCTATATCAAGCCGGCCAGCTTCTCGGCCCTGCCGCAGCAGCGCTGAACAGGCTCATCGAGGCGTACAACATTGCACATGAATCCTGGCTCATCTACCGCGGTGCGCCGTCGGCCATCTATTTGGGTCAAGTCACAAGGAACGTTTCCGATCTGGCCAGAGCAGTTCGGGCATTCGAAACGGAGGCGAAATGAATCTTCAACTCATGTTCGAAATTGCGAAGCTAGCGCTGTCTGTGGTCGACACTCACCTCGAAGGAAAGGATCAGGATTTCAGCGTGGAGACCAGGTTAGTCCAGATCATCCGGACAGGTGTCCAGGCATACCATCAGCACACGGGAGAGCCGCTGGATCCAGCTCTGATCAAGGTCGAGGAGCCTCTTTAAACTTATGATGTTGTCGGAGCATTTCTCGCTGGAAGAGCTCACGGCCTCCGAAGTGGCGGCGCGCGCCGGCATCGACAATACTCCTTCAGCCGAGACGATGCGGAATCTCTTGCGATTAGCCGCGGGTCTGGAGCTGGTGCGCGCCGCAATCGGGAATAATCCGATCCACGTCACGAGCGGCTACCGCTCGCCACGACTGAATCAAATGGTCGGAGGCGCGAAAAATTCCATGCACACGCAAGGCCTGGCCGCGGATATCCTCTGCCCCGCTTTCGGCCCGCCTCTCGAGGTCTGCCGCGCGATCGCCACGTCCCGGATCCCGGTCGATCAAATCATCCACGAGTTCGGCCGCTGGTGCCACGTCGGCTTCGCGCCCAATGGGCACGCCGCCCGCAAGGAATTGCTCACGATCGCAAACGCTGCCACCGGCTACGAGCTGGGTTTGCGCAATGTGTGAAACGAGTGGTATCTTGCCTCACTATTTTCACACCATGGAGCTCAGCGAAATATTGCACCGCATCAATCGGGCCATCGGCAGGTTTGAACGGGAGGCGGTCGAGGCCGCTATGCTGCGACAGGACGAAATCACGCCCGAGCTGCTACAAATTCTGCAGAAGTTGCTTCGAATTCTTGAGAATGCGCCTCAGATGTACGCGCAGATCGATCCGCTAGGCGACTACACCGCTCACTTGTACGCCATGTTCCTGTTGGGCGAATTCCAGGAAACGCGCGCTCACGAACTCCTCATCCGATTCGGTATGGTGCCCAGCGAGCTTCTCGACACGGTATGCGGAGACTTCCTCGACGCCGAATTCCTATATGCCCTCGAGCGAACGGCCGAAAGCACGAAAGGCATTCGTTCTCTGATCGAAAATCGGGCCGTTGACGAACGCGTGAGGCTCAGCGCCCTAGAGAGCCTGGAGCGTCTCGTGCGCTCCGGCCGGCTCCGGCGAGCCGTGGCTGTGTTGTACCTGCGGGAATTGTTCAACGGAAAACTGGAGCGGACTCCGTCGGAGTTGTGGGATTGCCTCGTCGGAAGTGCGTTGCATCTATCGGCCGCCGAGCTTCTGCCCGAAATCCGGCGGGCATACGAAGATGGCCTCATCTCGCCTGAGTTTGACCTCGAAGAGATTGAAGAGGCGCTATCTGAAGAGTGGGAAGATTTTGACCGTGTGATCTCTCAAGCATTCCCTGGTCAGCGCAGGCCCCCTCTGGACCATATGACGGGCAAAGGGTGGTGGACACGCTCCAATCAAAAACGCTGAGGGGCATACCTTCAACTGTCCATCCGCCGTCAATTTGATGTTGGCCAGATTCAAATCGCGATGAACGATCCCGCGCTCGTGAGGCGCCTCGAATGCTGCCGCGATTTGCACGGCTACCGGCAAAGCTTCTTCCAACGAAATCGGCACCCGTTTCAGCCCCGTTTCAGCCGCTGCTGGAGCGTGTCGCCTTTGCCCAACTCTCGGCCGCTGCTGCCTCGTCCGCTTCGCCCCTGAAGGGAACTTGGCCCGAAACGAATTGCTCACTATCGCAAATAGGTCCAGGGGCTACAAGTTGGGTTTGCGAAGTGTGCGGTACGCACGACACAGGGAGAGCGGGACAATTTCCCAGATCCGGACTTCTGAGTCCCTTGATGGTGTCCCTTGATGGTTGACCATTCCCTCGCTGTGGCCGTACGCTGTAGGTCAACAATGAAGCAGAATCTAGAGAGCCCGACACGTGGATGTTTCACGAATCAGAGGCGCCGGCAGGAAAAATGTCTCACGTTGACGAAGTTCTTCAGCTCAAGCATAAAGGCTCGGTCGACACCCCTACAAAATTTGGCAAAGGCTTTCGACCACGCTATCGAAGAATTCTGGTTGCGATTCGCACTTTTTTGGACAATCGTATTTCCGAAAACATTGAATAGGAGACGGGCGGAGGTTCAAATCCTTCTCCACAATCCAGAGGCTGCGGACGGGTAGCCTCTTTTTCTTTGGATTACTGCACGGAGCGCGGGGAGTCAGCCTTCCGCTCCGCGCCCGCGGCAATCAGATCGCTCACCGTTTCCCGCTGCTTTACGTCCGGCCATTCCCGTGTGGCGTCATACCAAGTCGCCAGAACGTCCAGAACATCTTCTGTTGTCCTAGCGTCGATGAAGGCCTGCCGGACCGCGGTGCGCATCGGGTGAAGATCGGCATAGGAGATCCCGAATTTTCGGAAAATCCGCCCAGCGTAGTCATGGTCGTAATTAGCCAACGACTCGGCCATCTGGAATTCGACAGCATCGCGTTGTTCCGCCATGGATGGCGGTGAGATCTGCCTGTCTTCGAACAGGGCGCGGCATTCGCGAAAGATGAAAGGATTCCCTATCGCTCCCCGAGCCACGCTGGCACCATTCACGCCCGTTTCGTTCATCATGCGGTGAACATCTTCGGCTGTGAACAAATCACCGCTGCCGAGGATCGTGCATGATCCTACATGCCGTTTTACCCGGGCAAGGAAGTCCCAGTTGGAAGGCCCAATGTAGCGCTGCTCCACGGTCCGTCCGTGGACAGTAACCGATGCCACCCCCGACGCGAACGCACCATCGAGTATCGAGAAGAAGGCGCGCTCGCTTTCCACAGAGTCGTCAAACCCGCGACGCATTTTCAGCGTGACGGGCCGGCGGCCACTCACCGACGAGATTACGGCTTTCACAATCGCCAGCGCATTCACAGGTTCGCTCAGCAGATATCCGCCACGGCACCGGCCTAGCACCTTCTTCACGGGGCAACCGAAGTTGATATCCACAAGATCGTAGCCGCCCTCCACGAGATCGTTTGCGGCCTCGGCCAATTGTTCCGGACGGCTTCCCAGAAGCTGTCCGCCGATTGGATGGTCGTCCGCGCCGATTGCAAACACACGATCGCGCAGCTTCCCTTTCAGAACGACATGATCGTCGAGAACGACCTCGGCCATGGCGAAATCCGCGCCGAAGCGGCGCGAGACCATGCGCATCGGACGGTCGGAAAATCCGGAAAGTGCGGCCTGAACGGCAGGAAGAGATATCTTCAGTGAACCGAGATTCAGCATGAATGCAAGTGAGCCTACACTACTTGCGCGGCTTGGAAAGGAAACTGCGCATAAGTCCCCTTGAAATCTTGGATTCGGCCGTGCTGTGCCTACCGAGTTTTGTCCCATAAAAAAGGAATCACGGGACCCAAAAGTCGGCATCGGGGAAACAAAGGTATTCCGAAATTGATATCGTTTCCGCCAACCGGACTTGTGGGGAATTGAGAACGAATCCCGCCGGCATTTTGCTGGGCTTAATCACAAGTGACGCCGGGCCGCTGACATTCCGGAGTAACGCTCCACCACCGCGACAGTTGCTGTCGATGCGCCGCAATCCAGTTGTACACACAGTTTTCAATCCAACGCACGGGCGCCCACCGATAAGCCGCGCTCAACCTGGTCCAGAAACCGCCCAGTTCCTGCCACACCTGATTCATCGCCGCCGCGCCGGCATACTTTCGTCCGGCCCTATCGATCGCCCACGCTTGCCGGTCTGCCTGCTCGCGGGTTAGGCCATATTGCCCAAGGATGTGCGGGGTTTGATTGGGAAGAGCCAGCACACGGCCAGCTTTGTCGCGGACCCGGATCCACAACACTGTCCGCGTTCAAAACCCTCAAGTCCCGTCGAAAAGCAGTAGAAGGCGGTTTTGTTTCATAAAAACGAGAAGAGGGCAGGATACATAAAGACTTCTCCTTCTTGGGACATTGTTCAAATCATGCAACCGTCATGTAGGTTTCCCCGTCTCCCTTCGCGGCGATCTTTAGTTGGCCTTGGCGGACGAGAGCGCGGATCGCTTCTTTGATTTCGAGAGCGCTTTTTTTGCGAAACTTTCCGGCGATTTTGGATTCGGTTCGGGGTATTGAGCAGAAGGCGAGGATGTCTGCCGCGAGTTGGTTCTGAGAAGTCGGAAGGATCTTGCGAGGAAACACGATGGTAACGCCGGCGTTTCCTTCGAGGTCCTCTCCCGGTTTCCAATCCAGGCTGTCCCCGACGCCTTCAAGAAATGTTCGGATCTTCAAGCGGATCTTTCCCCTGTCAAGCCCTTCGGTTGCTGACCCGTAACCGTGGATGACCCGCAGTGATTCCTCGGATCTGCGTCGCACGTGGCGGTTATAGACGTCGATGAAGATGCGGAGCGCTTCGTCTACCGTGTAGCCATGGAGGTCGACTTCAGCCATTCATTTCCTTACTTACTTCAACGCTGGGATCGCTTTCAGCTCAATCATCGCGTTTCTACCTTCAGCGATATGTGAGCGGTTATGCGCGATTCGCAGCGTCGACCGAAGTACAGATGATGTTCTCGCGAACATTTTCGCTCAGACGATTGCCCCGCAAAAAAAGAAATGGCGAACTGGCACAGCACCCCAAAAGTCGGCTTGTAAGAAACTCACTGGTGCAACTCAACTCCCGCACGATTCAAGGCTGGCAAGCGATAGGATGATTCGTCTGCCAAGTTTGCGTTTCAGATGGCAGCACCCGTTCCAGAACTTTCGCCTGTTTGAACTACAGGGTTGTTTTTCCGGTTTTCCTATTGGCAGCCCAACGTCTTTTCGCGGCTTTAGAAAGCTTCTTTCGGCCAGCAGCGGTTAGTGTTCATTTTCGTTTTGGCTTGGATCCAGTGAGAGCATGGCCGGTCACGCTATCGCCAGCCACGCCAGTTCGCGTCTTTCGCGGAGTTCCTTCGATTCCAACTCCCTGCATACGCAGATATGTCAGTTCAGTGATCTCCTCATCAATCCTGGAGCGTTCGGCTTGGAGTCCTTTGAGAGCAAGTTCTAACAATCTTTTGTTATCAGGCATAGGCGGGGAAATATAGCACAGGTGTGACACATTGCCCCTCGAAGCACTGACAGCCAGGGCCGCTTCAAGGCGGCACCACCTTTCTACTTCGCGTACCAGTCGCGAATCCTGACCTCTACTCCGGAACCCTTCAGCGCATCTTCGAATTGCTTAAGGTCCGACCCCATGTAGTGGTAGGGATACGTGATCTTCGGCTTGAATGCCTTGACGCACTCCGCTGCCTCAGACGGAGGCATCGTGTACGGCAGGTTCATCGGTATGAACGCTACGTCGATATTCTTGAGCGCCTTCATCTCCGGGATGCACTCGGTGTCGCCTGCGAAGTACAGACGTTTGCCGCCGACATTCACGACGTAACCGTTGCCCCGTCCCTTCGTGTGGAACAACTGCCCGGCGGATGGCCCGCGCTGCAGGTTATACATCAGCACGGCCTCAATCGAGACGCCACTGATGGTCTTCGTTTCACCGTTGGCCATCACGGTCGCGCCCTTGATCTGCGGCGCGGCGGCCGACGGCGCCACCACGGTGGCATTCGGCTTCGAAGCCTTCACGATCGTTGCAGGATCCAGATGGTCGCCGTGAATATCCGTGACGAGGACGATGTCGGCCTTCGGTAGGGTATTGTAGTCGCCGCCCATCGCCGTCGGGTCAACAGTGATCACCTGATTGCCGTAGCGGATTTGGACGGCCGCGTGCATAACTGGCTGAATGGTAATCTGTCCACCGCTGCCTTGGATGGTGTCCGGCGCTACGGCGGCGCATAACGAAAGGGCTGTAGCAAGCGCGAACGCTGCACACCAGCCAAGTCGAGTCGTCTGTGACATGTCCCATGCTCCTTGAATAATGGTCTCTATTTCTTTTCCTGATTAACGTTCTCCATTCCGGAGTGCACTCGATTGTATTCCGTGACGCAGCCGATGTGATAGCACTGACTATCTTCGGCTTCGTAATCGGTGAAATCCGATTGCAAGACCTCGTTGAAGCGATTGCCAAGGTCTATCGGCGACGATCAGGGCCTACGAAGTACGACATCAATTCTTCGTGGGTTTCAGAAATTCATCAACGTCTGCCGGAGTTTCAATCTGCCTGGGAGCATAGTGGACCTGCGTTATTGCAAGGTTGTCCAGAAGTCTCATTCGCGGAAACTTGCCGAGTTCGCACGCAGGTGCTGGTTCGCTTTCCACAATTCCGGTATTACAGCCATCGAGCGGTTCACTTCACGATAGGTAAACGCTGGGCGACTACTGGCGAGTAATCCACGTTTCGTCTGCACTTCTCCGCGCTATGGCCAGTGAACGCTTGCGATCACACGGGAGGTTTGACTATTCGAGTCAAAATTCCTTTGCGCTTCTAGATTTAATACTCGAGATTTACAGCGAGCTGAATTTGGCGGGGGCTGACACCCTGGATAGGTTGGCCAAACCCGGCAAGCGGAACGGAGCTTGTACCGAAGAAAGGGTTGATCGCGGAAGCGCTCACATGGTTGAAGAGGTTAAAGAATTGTGCGATCACATCCAGGTGACGTTCGCCAAACCGAACAGTCTTAATCACACCCAGGTCCACGTTTGCCGTTCTTTGAGTCAGTAACGAATTGCGCCCCAAGCCCAGGGGCCGCGAGGAGAGCGGAAAAGCGTCACTGCGGTTCGAATCGAGACCTACCAGTGGATTGGTTGGGCGGCCTGTGCCTATGGTAATAATCGGTGCGAGTCTGATCTCCCCAGGAATGGGCAAATCCCAAAGCGCATTAAAAGCAAATCTCTGCTGTTGATGCTGGTTTGAGACCGCGCGTTCAGCGCGAAGGTCGAAGGTTCTGCGGCTGTTCGTCGAAATCCGAGGCGTCGTCGAAAGTCTTCGATAACGTGTAGCTCGCTATGAACTCGATGTTCTTGGACGTCCGCCGCGTGAGCGAAAGCGTGAGGCCGTTGTAGGCCGAACTCGCTGAATTCTCCAACGCGAAAATGTCGTTAAAACCTGGGTCCCTGCGACCGAGACTGAAAACTTGGCCTCCGATTTGTTGTGCCGTGGGGTTCGGTATCCCCAGGCTTCCGGCATTTTGAAGCGTGAGCACAATTGGCGGCAGAAGGTTGGCGTTGCGAGTGCGAGAAAGTTTCACGCCGCGCACGAACAAGTAATTAACGCTGGCGGTGAGGTCACGGGCGACGAGATGCTCCGCTCCGAGACTGGTCTGCTCGCTGTACGGCGTCGCCAGTCGGGGGTCGGGACGAAAAATCGAAGGCGCGATACCGACCGCGGGCGAAATCAGTGATCCGCCGCTTGCCCCGAGGAAAAGGTTCGCCGCAATATTTCCGTTTGCCACCTGCTCAAATCCGTGTGCGCCATTCTCTGAGACGGCGCGATTCACATTCGCGAGGATCTGGCGGTCGTAAAAAATCCCGTAGCCTGCACGCAGTACCCATCGGAGGGCGGGATTGAATGCCAGACCGATACGTGGACTGAAATTATTGGTGTCCTGGTTGAAAACTGTGGGCAAGCGCTCGAAGTCATAACGCACCCCGAGATCAACGGTCACATGCGGCAGAAGAGATAGGTGATCCTGCACGAAGGCGCCGTAGCTTGTTACGGCATAATTCGTGGTTGGATCCCCAAACGCCTGGCGGAACGAATCCGGACGGCCAGCGAAAAAGTCAGCCAGGCTGCCGAAACGGTAGAAGCCCCCAAAGCCGTCCAGCACGGTCGCGCGTGAACTCACACGGTTGACTGTGCCGCCTGCTTTCCACAGGTGATGGCCTTGAGTCTGAACGTAGGTGTAGCTCGCTTGGTAGTGGTTTTCTCGGCGATGGCTGTTGCCGGCAAACGGCCGCCCAAAATCCACCAGGCCGTTGATATCGATCCCCGGACCTGTTTGATCGTTCGTGCGCAGGAGCGCGCGGCGTGTTGCGGCTTGGAAACGCAGATCGCCAACGGCCTGGGAACCAAACACGGTGACGAGCGAACCAACCAGTGCATGGTCTGCGGTGAAACTACTGCCCCGGGCGCTCGCATCCTCGAGTCCCGTTGTGTTAAAGCCATCGCCTGCTTTTCGGGTATTGGTGAAGGCGTAGCGCAGCATCAGCGAATTCTGCGAACTAATCTGGTGGTTGAGCTTTCCGGATGCTTCAGTTTCCGCTCGCGCGATCGGAAAAAAGCCGGTCGTGATCTGGCGCGTCTTCAATCGTGGAAAAGAGCCAGTCGCGAGAAAGCTGTTGAGAGCCGAAGCTACAGAGGGATCTATATCGGAGCCGTTTTGGCCACGGTTATGTTCCTGCTCGACCGCCGCATGAAAGAATGTCCGGTTTTTAACGATGGGTCCGCCGATGGAAGACCCGATGCGATAGCGGTTGAAGTCCGGCTTGCCGGGTGCGGTTTCAATGGGATCGCGGGCGTCGAGCGAGGCGTTTTGCACAAAGATGTAGGCGTCGCCGTGGAGGACGTTTGCCCCGGTGCGGGTGATCACATTGATCGAGCCGCCTGAAGAGCCACCGTATTCCGCCGACAACCCATTGTTCACCACTTGATATTCATAAACATCCTCGGGTGAAAGCTCTGTGCGGCTCGAACCTGTATATTCATCGTTGTTGTCGAGGCCATCGACGGAGATGTTGTTGCTGCGTGGGCGCAACCCGCCAAAAGTGAAGCCGCTATCTGCGAGCGCGGAGTGCGAGCCGGTCCCACTTCTTTGCGAGGAAGCGGTCACGCCAGGCATCAAGAGGACAAAGTCCAGAGCGTTGCGGCTACGGACCGGCAGATCCTCGATCTTTTCCCGGCCGACGGTAGACGTGACAGAAGTCTGGCTGGGGTCAAGGGGAGGCGGTTGCGCAGAGACCGTCACCTGTGTCGTGACTCCCGCAGCTTGAAGGACGACGTCCAGGTGTGCGGTGGCGCCCACTCCGATATCAACACCGGTATGCAAGTAGGGTGCGAATCCGGAATCCTCGATGCGTATCTCATAGGTGCCTACTACAAGGTCAGTCGCACGGAAGAACCCTTGGGCATCGCTATTAACCATGCGAGTTTGGTTTGTTTCGATCTGCCTCAGAGTAACTTTCGCGCCGGTGATTCGCCCGCCGGTGGCGTCACTGATGGTTCCCTCCAACGTTCCACCCGTCTTCAAGGTCTGGGCCGTTGACGCGGCTACGCCAGCCAGAATGAGCAACAGCACAAGGAAGGCCCGAGCCAGCGAGTAACGCACTGACAATGATTGGTTTGGCTCGGCCAAAGAGTCCAAGGCACACCCCATTCCCGTTAAGTGGCGGTCGATCTCACGTTCACCTTCCGATGCCAAGCTGAAAGTTGACAGAGAACTCAGATTGTCTATCCCCTTGTTTTGCTCGTTGGGGTTGGTGTCGCCGGCATGAGCGCGGCGTTAGGATCGCAGGAATTAGACAACAGTGCGCTCGCGCCTGTCAATGCGGACAACCGTCCGTGCTGAAGGGGCGTCGTTCCACAATGTCCGCCGCGTTGATACAGGTCAGTTGCGCTTTGGGAGCGGAGTGTCGAGGAAGCCCTCCGTAGAATTACGCTCGATAAACGCCGTTTCGTTTACCAATCCGTTGTCAATTCCCTAGAAGTCTCCTTCGCGGAAACCACGCCGAAACTTCCTGGATGATCCGGACTTCTGATTCCTTTGCCAAGTCTTCACATCTACGTGTAGACCGCTAAGTTATTACTCCGTCTACCGTCTGCGGATGGATGCCGTGCAATCTCTAGCCAAGCAGTTGTTCTTTACCGCCGGACTGGCATCGGTGGCGTCGGATTTGGACGCCACCGCCTATGACAAGAAGGTGCTTGATGACTTCATGACATCGAGCGGACGGTTGAAGACGATTCCGGCGCAGCGCAAGAAACGCAATGTGATTCTGCGGCACATCGTTCAGGAATTTGAACCGGGCCAGAAATACTCGGAGCGGCAGATCAATAACATCCTGAAACGCTACCACGAAGATACGGCCCTTCTCCGGCGCGAAATGGTCGAAGAGAAATTACTGGCCCGCGAAGGCGGGCAGTATTGGCGGGTCGATTCTGGGGACACCGATTTGTTTACAGGCCGCCCGCGGCGTCTTGAGCTGGGCATTAGTCTTCAATCGAACCTTTTCACCTCTCAAGCGTCTTCAGCAGTTCAAGTAGTTGTGCCTCTGTCGCTGCTGGAGTGGGCCGCTCTTAGCCATGTTTGAAGTCTCTGAATGGCGTCCAGAAGGGAAGTACCTTCCGCTTCCACCACGGGATAAAGGTGATGGCGATGGGGTTGAACTCATCCCATTTGGTTTTCCCCATGAAGAAATACTTTCTCACTCCACGGGTGGGATACGTTTCCCGTTCTTAATATCGCCTGCCTCCGCCGCCACCACCACGGCTGCCGAAGTCCCTTTTGTGCATCGGCCTGGCTTCGTTGACAGTGAGATTACGTCCGCCGACTTCTTTGCCATTGAGTTGCGCGATTGCTTTCTCGGCAGCAGCGTCGTCTGCCATCTGCACAAAGCCGAAACCTTTCGAGCGTCCGGTATCGCGATCGGTGATGATTTGAACCGATTCAACCTGGCCGCTCTCGCCGAACATGTTACCAAGGTCAGTTTCCGTGGTTTGAACCGAGAGATTTCCAACGTAGATTTTTTTGCCATCGAGGCAGTATACGCGGATCTGACCTTTGAACTAGTCAGGATGTTTCTCGGTGGGTTGACTACTTTCGCTCTTCGAGGGGTTGGCGACGCACTTTCTTGCGGCTGCGTTTCCGAGCTAATGCTTGCTTGACGCATTTCTTTTCTCCCGGCTTCATATAGAAAGAGTGTTTTTTGACGGGTCTGCCGGTCAGCTTGTCTGCCCGACCTGAAGCTACCGAAAATTCTTTGATAATGTCTTCCTGCATCACCTTGCGCTTAAAGCGACGCAATGCATTTTCAATGGATTCACCTTCATGAATCCAAATCTCCGCCATTCCATTCCTCCGATTGCCGATACATTATGAGAATGGCTTTAAGGGGTCTATTCGTGTTGTTATCGCATGCGCATAGGACTATGCTACGTATGTCGACTCACTCCGGTTCATTCCTGGACTGTCTTCCTCGTGGCGGTCGAATACTTCCAAGAAGAATCCTTATGGGTGCTACCACGATGTCGCACTTGTACGGGTTTAAAACGGAACGAGAACAGTATGTCTGGAAGAAATGGCGATCGTTCGCGTTTTCATCGTCAGCGTAGAGCTAAGCTCCACAACCGAACTCGGATTCGGGAACTGCGGAAAACGTTGACAGCACAGGAAGCCGGTTCCGGGCAAAAGTCCGAATCAAGACGGGCCTGATGTTATTGCCCGATACAGGCCGGAATTACGATAGCAAAAGCTCCGGCATTTCTGATGGAAGTGAGATTCGTTGAATATTTCTCGATGGCCCAAGGCCGACACGCGATGGTATCTCGGTCTCTGCCGGAAGTGCCACGTGCCCATTTTGTTCGCACTCGACCGCAGCGAAGGAGTAGGAAAACCTCTGTCGGCCCGGAAAACTTGTGTTGACCTGCCCGTTGGACATTTGCAGGCATCAGGCGGATTACACCGGCGCGACCGTCTCAAGCACAACTTCCTCGGAGTCCATCGAGACTCTTCGGACCCAATCGAATTTGATCTGTTCCACGCTGGAAAGGATGTGGGAAAGCATTTTCCGGAGCAGTGAGGCGGCCTAAAGCGCTGTTTCCGGTTGGAGAAAATTTATGAAGGACCCTAAGGACACTGTGCGTTACCTGGGATTCCAGGCCCTGTCGGATGGAAGTAGGCGATTCGACTTTTCATTTTCTGGTCCCGACGCATCCCAGCACATGATATCCGTCGAGGCACCCCATGATTTGTTTGCCGGACCGGGGCACATGTCCATACAGGAATGCCCCGGCATCTGCTACGAGACTTTAAAGTGTCATATCGCCGGGTGCTCCGCAACGGTTCCCGTTTCCATCAACCTCACGTCTGCCGATGTCGCCCAACACAGAAGGGTTGGAAAGACAATGGGAGGCGGAACCCATGAGGGAAACACCAGAAGTTAAGAACGCTAATTCTGAAGGACTGCCTCCCTCCGACAATGCCGCGGTTAGTGAAGCCGTCTGGCAGAAGTGGCTGTTTTTCGTCGGCACGGTTGTCCGGTGGTTAACTGTGAGCAAGGCTCTGGGGTGTGCCAGCGGAGCTGGTGAAGAACAAGGGGCAGCATTGCTATGGAAAATTGCAACTCAACGATTGAAGTCCGAAGCCGAGTCGGAACGAGCTTATTTGTTGAACTCGAGGCATTTGTGAGCGACAACAAGGCCTTGAAAAGATAGGACAATCCATTGGCACTTGAAGACAAGTATACCGAGGGGATGCAGAAACTAATCGATATCGGGAAGGAAAAAGGGTACCTCCTCTATGATGAGGTGAGCGACCTTCTGCCCCCTGAAATCAGTGCCTCTGCTGAGGATTTGGATGATCTGTTTTCCGCTTTCG
>WNGD01001919.1_pt1 | contig 22055 bp, 18 predicted proteins | sample 5400671 | NCBI WGS metagenome assembly WNGD01 (sample SAMN13153369, study PRJNA577476) | soil metagenome | isolation source: 40 cm soil or saprolite under grassland replicate 2 | place: USA:California | collected 2016-06-15 | reverse complement strand
CCTCACATACCGCCCCGGGTATAGCTCGTCGCTCGCGCCTCGCCAGCGGGCCTGGGGGCCAGCAGCAAAATGTGAATTTATTTCTGCGCGAGCCCTTAGTACACCTCCTCAGAACACGGATCCATGTTCATCTGTGTTCATCCGTGGTTTTCGTTCAGCCCTGAGAGAGCGCATGTCGGACCTCGTTACGGCGATTCCCACCGTTCGTGAGTCGGTGACCGCTATTCTCAGGCTCCACGTGGTCAGGCCTGAAGAGGTCAAGAAGGGCAAGGCAAGACCTGCAAGCATCGGCGCTGCTCTCGTCGGCAGCGCCTTCTGTGTGGTCGCCGACCGCTATCTCGTTACCGCTTTCCACATTCTGAACGATGGAAAACCCCGCGACCCGAAGGACAAGTTCTACGCGTTCGTGGTGCCCCAGAATGGTGATCATGCGTTTCACTTCCCGGTTGTGTCTTTTCCGGTCGAACGCTCGGATCTGGATATCGCGATCCTCGAAGTGGGGCCCTGTGCGACGGCAGGAGTGCATATCCCAGCCATACCGGTGTCCTTCGATGCGCAGGCGGACGGCACTCGCGTGGGCACGCTAGGATTCCCTGCTCCCGAAATCGCTGGAATCAACCTCGACCAGCAGGGAAATTATCGCGGAGGCCAGTTCTTCCTGAAAAGTCACGCCAACGAAGGAATAGTGTCGGCGCAATATGTCATTGGGGGCGTGCGGGTTTACGAGCTCAACGTGGGTTGGCACCACGGCGAGAGCGGTGGACCAATCGTCACCCTGACGGACCAGCCCGTGGCATTCTCGCTGATGCAGCACTACCGGAACGTGAAATCACCTCATGGCGTCGTGGCCGGACCTCACCGCGGCTGCGGTCTGTCGATGGTTCGGCAGGAGATCACGGCCCTGGGAATCCCAAAAGCTATAGGGGTCTGACAAGCGGTGAAAAAATCAGCTGCAAGTCTTTCTATCGTCGATTTTGTGTTCGTTCAGGTTTAGTGGAGGTAGTGGGGGGATGGGTTGTTTCAGGCGGCGTTTTTCTTCTGCCCTTTGGTCTCAGGGAGCCTGGAAGACAGAAATAGGATCCCCGCTAGGACCGTCTTTCCGAACCATAGCACTCCTGCGAAATAGCACAGACCGAAGAGCGCGAGCAATGCGACATCTTTCATTTGTACGTCTCACTCCTTTGGCAACAATTATCGGTAACCATCGGTTAGAGAATTAGCAACTTCCGCACCAAATGCAGAAAAACCAAGGGATTGTGCCTGGCATCTGTAGCTGAAGCCTCGTTTTTGCTATGAATTGGCAGCCTTTGCGCGCCTGGCGTCTTCGCGGTGAAAGTGCGCCCGAATTGGACCGCAAAAGACGCGGGAGCGCAAAGAGCGCGGGGAGAATTTGGCTGACCAAGCGAGAACTTGTGGGACTGTATTAGGCATCCGCGGGCGGCGTATGTTTACGGAGAGCGCTCCTTCCGAGTATCCCTTTCTTCTCCGTAAATCCATTGGAAGAGCAATGCTGATAACGATGATGCAATGGGGACCCCGGGATAGATGAAGTGCGGCTCTAGAATTTCCCTCTTGATAAAGGGCTTCATGACAATCAGGAACAGCACCGCACCGAGGAGCATTCCAAAGACGAAGATCAGAATGAAAAGTGGCGTTGCCATCATGATCTGCCAACCACGAGGGTTGGGAGTCAACTGCTTAAGCATCCGTGCCGTGACGATCGTCAGCGGTATGGGCGGCGCAAGAGTGAACAGGAACAATGCAATGGTCACAAAGGGATACTTGGCCTGATGTTTCCTTAGGGTCTCCCGCTGGTGCCGATTGTTCATACGCTCCTGAAGCATGCGGGCGATGCTGGCTCCAATTCCACGTGAGGCGCCCGTCACCAATGCTACCTTACCGTTCAACTCGTTCATCCAAGCTCTCTATGCCAATGGCCTTTCGTGACAGGCGGCGCCCAACTTCAAGTCCGGTCATTGGATAAGCAGCGACTTCTTTTTCGATCCTCCAATGAAGTGGCTCGAAGAAACTGAAGCAGGGGACGGCCGGGTGATGGCTCTATTTCGATGGGAGCGCGTACTCCTTGCGATTGGCCTCTGTGGAAGCGAGGGCGGGCTGATCCGGAAGGACCCGTCTCAGCGCTTCGAGCTCAGGCTCGCCCGGTCCGAGAGGAAGCCTGACCTGGCCCCGTTCGACTACGGAGCGGAGGACGGCCATGGTGACCTCGAACCCTTTGTACGCGCTTTCGCCGTTACAGGGATGCACGTTCGAATCATCGTCGAGCCAGCCGGCGATGTCGTCCACATAAGGCGGCATGTCGAGGTCGTAATTCATGCACCCTTCGCCGGACATGGTTCCGTCTTTCGTCACCGCGCGCCAGCCGCCCCCCGTGAGGACCTCCGCAAACCCGCCGGTGCCCTGCGCTCCGATCCGGCTCTTGCGCCACCAGTAGTCCACTTCGGGCACGTCGGGCGCGCCCGCACCCGTCTCCACTATTCCGCGCACTCCGTTTGCAAAATGGATCAGGCCGGCGATGTGATCCGGCGAGGGGTGGTTGTCGGAAAACTTGCCCTTTCCTGCCGCCTGGCCCATCACCCACTCGGCCTCGGCGTCGCCGTTGTACCACCGCATGTAGTCAATCAGGTGCGTGAAGAGATGCATCATCCAGCCCACGGAATGACCGTAGACCGTATGGATGCGCCCGAGCGCTCCGCTGTCGATGACTTCCTTCACCTTGCGGTAGTGCTGGCCATAACGGTGTTGGTGGCTCACCACCGTCTTGACCCCGGCGGACCGGACCGCCTTGCGGATTTCGATCGCTTCGTTCATCGAAAGCGCCATGGGTTTCTCGTAGGCGATCAGCTTGGAGCCACAATCGATCCCTACCTGGATAAGCCCCAGCCGAACATCCGGAGGCGTGCAGAAACAGAAGACGTCGGGGCGGATTTCCCGCGCTATCGCGGCAGGATCGGTCGAGATCCGCGGGTTTCCCAGTTCTGCCGCCGCCTTCTCCAAACGGGCGCGATCTCGCGTGGAGATGGCGGCGAGCTCAAAGCGCGGGTTTTTGTTGAAAGCCGCGGCGTGGTGCTTTCCGCGCTTCCCCATTCCGACAACAACGACTTTGTAGACTTTCCTCACGTCTGCGACCTGTCCCACTCGATGCACTTCTCGATCGTGTAGTCGGCCTCTTCATCCGTCAGTTCTGGGAACATCGGCAGGGAGAGACAGGTGGCCGCGTTGTATTCGCAGTTGGGGACATGAGGTTTTGGATCCGCAAGCTTGCCCCAAGGATAGCCCGCCTGCTGGTGGATTGCGATCGGGTAGTGCAGTTTGACGTCGATCCCGGCCTTGAGCAGGAAGGACTCCAGGCTGTCGCGCTTCGGGTGGGCGACCACATAGAGGTGGTATACGTGACGATTTCCCGGGGGTTCATACGGGAGTGTGAGACTCGTTCCCCGAAGGCCCAGTGTGTAGCGCGCGGCGATCTCGCGCCTGCGGTCGGTCCACTTCTTGATGTACTTCAGTTTCACGCTGAGGATCGCAGCGTGAAGATCATCCAGCCGGCTGTTGAACCCGAAGCTGTGCATCGAGCGCTGGCTGGAGCCATGGTTGCGCAGCCGGCGAACCGCCGCATCCACATCCTCACGGTTGGTCACGACCGCGCCGCCGTCACCGAAGGTGCCGAGGTTTTTTTGGACGATGAAGCTGAGGCAGACCGCGTCGCTGAAGTCGCCCTGCTTCCAGCCCGGACCGTGGCCGTCTATGGACTGCGCGTTGTCTTCGACGACCAACAGGTCGTGCTTTCTGGCTATCTCGCTCACCGCCTTCATGTCGGCGCAAAGCCCATAAAGATGGACTGGGACGATCGCCCGCGTTCTCGGCGTGATAGCCGCCTCGATTTTCGACGGGTCGATGTTGTACGTCCGCCGATCGCAATCCACAAACACGGCCTTGGCGCCCACGATCCAGGCGGCTTCTGCCGTTGCAAAGAAGGTGTTGGCGGTAGTAATGATCTCGTCTCCCGGCTGAATCCCAAGCGCCAGGAAGACAAGCCAGAGCGCATCCGTTCCGGAGTTCACTCCGGCGGCATGTTTCATCCCGAAGTAGTTGGCCAGGTCTTTCTCAAACTCCTTGAGAGCCGGCCCCATGACGTATTGGTTGCTCTCCAGGACAGTGCGAATCGCCGTGTCAATTTCCTTCTGAATGCCATGGTACTGGCGCACGTGGCCGTAGAACGGGACTTTTGTTTCAGGGCCTGCTTTGACTTCAGGCATGTTTCACCTCGCAAATAATATACAAGTACCTATTTTATCGAAGCCTTTAACCTATTGCAGTGCAGCCGAGCTTTCAACGGTTTTTTCGGGTGCGGCTTAATCCTCAGTCTCGGGAGGAACCCCGGGGAAGGAATTTGACCCCAGAAAAGCTCGCCACGAATTCACACGAATTACACGGATTTCTTAAGCTCACTGATCCTTTCGTGTAATCCGTGAAATTCGTGGCCGGTTTTTTCAAAGTTCGTGCAATCTGCGGCGGCAGAAATGAACCACGCCAGCTCGATCCGAGACGGCGCACTCGATTTCACAGATTGTCACTGATACAATTAATCTTCCGCCATAAAGACGCCATGGAAAGCATCCGGGAGAGACTTTCAAAGCTCGACTGGAAGGGTATTGAAGACAGCCTCTGGGCATTTGGGTATGCGAGGACGCCGGCCGTGCTCATTCCAGAGGAGTGCGCGCATCTAATCGCGATGTATGCGCACGACCGGCTGTTTCGCAGCACGATCCATATGGAGCGATTCCGATTCGGCGTGGGAGAGTACCGGTATTTCTCCTACCCGGTTCCGCCCATCGTCCGGGATCTCCGGACTCACGCCTATCGGTTCCTTGCGCCGATTGCGAACGGGTGGGTGAAAGCTCTGGGTGCTCTGGGTGAGGATCCATCCTATCCACGGAACCTGAGAGACTTTCTCCTGGCGTGCCGTTCACGCAACCAAACCAAGCCTACGCCTCTCCTGCTGCGCTACGAAGCGGGAGGCTACAACTGCCTGCATCAGGACTTGTATGGCGACCTGGCCTTCCCGCTCCAACTCACCTGTTTCTTGAGCCGTCCGGATGATGACTACGGAGGCGGGGAATTTCTGCTCGTGGAGCAGCGGCCCCGGAGCCAGTCACGGGGTCACGCCGTCGTCGCACGACAGGGCGAGATGGTGATTTTCACGAACTCCTGGAGGCCGGTGGCGGGGCGCGGGGGATACTATAAGGCTAACGTGCGCCACGGAGCCAGCACCGTCACCCGAGGAACGCGCTACGCTCTTGGAGTCATCTTTCACGACGCGCGCTAAGCTGGCCCAGCCTTTAACCGCCAAGCTGCGAAGACGCAACGCCAAGTTCGGTTGCGGCGGGGCGGCAACCGTCGCTACTAACGCGAAATCCTTCACCGGCTGAAAAGAATTTTCCTCTGCGTTTTTGGAAAGGATTTTTCGACTGATGGAAAACTCTTCGTGTCTTCGTGGTGAATTGGGGGTGGGCTTTACCACGAAGGCGCGAAGACACAAAGAAATCGCCAAGTTTTTGGTTGCGGCCGGGCCGCTCCGTGTTCATCTTTGGTTTCGTTCACACTTTTGGTTGCGGCCGGGCCGCACCGTGATACATTTAACTCGCATGGAACATGTCACACTCCTTGTGCTGGCGGACCCTTCAGAGCCCGAATTAAAGATGCTGCGGCGCCTGCCCGAATCCGTGACCGTCGTGATCGGGGGGTCTGTTGAAGCCTTGGAACGAGCCGCGCCGGCAGCGGACGTCCTCTTCTGTTGGTTTGGCAAACGAAACCTGCTGAAACAGATCTGGAAGATCGCGCCGCACGTCCGTTGGGTTCATTCTGTTGCGGCCGGCCTCGACAGCGTCCTGTTTCCGGAACTGGTGGAAAGTTCCGTCCCCGTGACAAACAGCCGAGGAGCCTTCAGCTCATCCCTGGGCGAGTTCGTGATCGGAGCCGTGCTGTTCTTTGCCAAGGACTTTCGCCGCATGATCCGCAATCAGGCCGCGGGCGTCTGGGAACCCTTCGACGTGGACGACGTAAGCCGGCAGACGTTGGGAATAGTTGGGTATGGCGACATTGGCCGCGCGATTGCCCAGAGGGCCAGGCCTTTTGGCATGAAGGTGCTGGCCCTGCGCCGCCATCCGGAACGCTCCCCGGACGACCCTTTTGTCGATGAAGTGCTCCCGTTGGACAGAAAACTGGATCTGGTCCGGCGCTCTGATTACGTCGCCGTTGCAGCCCCTTTGACGAAAGAGACGCGGGGCCTGATCGGGCCGGCAGAATTTGCCGCGATGAAGAGCGCGGCCGTCGTCATCAACGTGGGGCGCGGCCCTGTAATCGACGAGGGGGCAATGATTCAGGCGCTTTCCGAGAAGCGAATTCGGGGCGCCGCGCTCGACGTTTTCGACGCAGAACCCCTTCCCGCGGGCCATCCCTTCTATTCGATGGAGAACGTTTTGCTCTCGCCGCACTGCGCCGACCACACGCGCGGCTGGCTCGAACCGGCGATGGAGATATTCCTCGATAATTTCGAGCGGTTCCGCAAGGGCCAACCCCTGCGCAATGTGGTAGACAAGAAGCTCGGGTACTGACCGATGAAAGTGCATCTCGATTACGGGAAGGACGGTTTGGAGCAGGAAATCCCTGCTTCGAATATCACGATCCTGGCCCCGAGGTTTCTGCCCGGATTGCCCGACGAAACGGCGGCTTTCCGGGATGCCGCCCGGCGTCCAGTTGAGTCGCAGCCTCTGAAGGATGTACTCCGCGCGACGGACCGGGTTGCGGTCGTGATCCCGGACATCACACGCCCGCTTCCCACAGAACGTTTGCTGCTCTGGATGTTTGCCGAGCTTTCGCATATCCCGGCGAAGAACTTCACCGTCATTAACGGGACCGGCTCTCATCGCACGAACACCCAGGCGGAACTGGCGTCGATGGTCGGGGTGGAAGTCCTCTCGAAATACCGGGTCGTTAACCATACGGCGCACGATCCGTCGACTCTGACGCTTGCCGGTAGGTCGCCCGAGGGACGCCCCGTTTTCATGAACAGAGAGTATGTGGACGCCGACCGGCGCATCGTCCTGGGATTTATCGAACCGCATTTCATGGCGGGATTTTCCGGCGGGTACAAGGGAATTTTTCCTGCGCTCGCCGATATCGATTCCATCATGCGTTACCACGGCGCTTCGGTCATAGGCAACCCGCACAGCACGTGGGGCGTGCTGGAGGGGAATCCCACGCAAGAGCAGATCCGGGCCAACGGCGCGCTCCTGCCCGTGGACTTTTGCATTAACGTCACGCAGAACCGGAAACGTGAGATCACGCAGTTTTTCTGTGGTGATGTTATGGCGGCTCATCTGAAGGGATGCGAATTCGCCCGGACGACGGCGATGGTAGCCTGCGAGCGGTCGTATCCGATCGTGCTGACGACCAACGGCGGCTATCCCCTCGATCAAAACCTATATCAGGCAGTCAAAGGGATGTCGGCGGCAGCGCAGATCGTGGACGAAGGTGGATTCGTCCTCGCCGCCTCACGCTGTAACGACGGCTTCCCCGCGCACGGCAATTTCAGGAAGCTCCTCTTCGACCACGATTCTCCCAGAGCCCTGCTGGACAGGATTCTTGCGCCCGGATTCTCCATGTACGATCAATGGGAAGCGCAGATCCTGGCGATGATTCTGCTGAAGGCCCGTGTGGGCCTCTACAGCGATATCCTTCCGGAAGAGGTGGAACGCGCGCACCTGGCCCCGGTGCCAGATATCGGGGGCCGGATCTCCGCGGAGTTGGAGCGCATCGGCCAAGACGCTCCGATCGCCGTCCTTCCCGAAGGCCCGATGACCATTCCGTATCTCACTTAAAATTTCTCAAAGCCAATCGTTAGCCGTGCCTCTGGGGCCAAGTCGGGGCCTCGGGCCTTCTCCGTGCGTCCCCGTGGTGTAGGCTGCGCTATTCGGTGCGCCGTTCGAGGGCGAACTCGACGATCTTGCGCAAGGTTTTGGAGAAGGACAGACCCGCTGCCTCTGCTGATTCCATCAGCGAGACGCCTTCGGTCAGATCGGGATTGGGATTGACTTCGAGCACGTAAGGCTTGTTGTTCTTTGACAGCCTCATGTCGATGCGCGCGTAATCCCGGCAGGAGGTTACCAGGTAGGCCTCCAGCGCATGTTTTTTGACTCTTTGCTCCACTCTCTTCGCGAGCTGCGCGGGGCACCGGGAATGCACCTTGTGGTAAGCGAGCGAGAGAGGATTCCATTTCATGTCGTATGTGATGATCGAAGGATGGTCCTCCGGCAGCTCCGAGAAGTCGAACTCAATGATGGGCAAAACCTGAGGAGGATTGTTGCCCAGCACGGAGACGTGCAGCTCTTTCCCTTCGATGAACTCTTCGATCAGGATGGGCGGATCGAAGCGTTCGAACATCTCTCCGACACGCACCGTGAGCTGGGAGAAGTCCACGACCACAGAGTCCTGTTCCACTCCCGCGCTGGCATCCTCGCGGGATGGCTTGACGATCAATGGATAGCGGAGGCCGTGCCGGCGGGGCACTTTCGGAGTTTTCAGAACCCTGAAACGGGGTGTAGCCACGCTGTTCTGAAGCAGCACTTGCTTCGTTAGGCCTTTCCGCCTGCAGAGGGTGAGGGAAAACGGAGGAGATCCCGTGTAAGGGATGCAGTACAAATCGAAGATCGCGGCCACCGCGGATTCCAGCCAGGGGTCGTCGTGAAATAGCTCGACCAGGTTGAAAATCACATCGGGGGGATCGCGCCGCAGGACGCTTTGCAGCCGGGACGGATCGTCGCGCATATTGATCGCCTGGGCGTGGAAATCCTCGGCCTGCAAGGCCTCAACGATGGCCTGGTATTCCTCTTTTGCCGTGGCGACGTGAATGGGGTACTCCGGCTCGAAGTCCAGACTCGCAGCATCGACCTTGCGCAAATCCTCGTACTCATCCTTCCCGATATGGTTGTAGAGGACAGCGACCGATATGTTTCTTTGGGGCATCCTGGCCACAGAATATAGATCTCGGGTGCCCGTGGCAATAGCATCGGTTACCCCGGGGCTCCTGTGGACCGGTCGAAATCCGGGTGATTTCGTACCCGGCAGGGACGGTCTTGCAATTCGGCCGAAGTCTGGATAGGTTTGCTAACGGGCCAGTTACCGGGGGGCAAATAGGACGCGGTTTAAGCGGATGCACGCGGATCTTCTTGGCTCCGCTGGTTCAGCTTCGTGTTCCGATCCGCGAGATCAGCGTTGAGTCGCGTCCTAGTTCAACGGTCATTCTGCAACTGAGGAGTTGTGAAAAAATTACCCACGGCTCGCTCGGAGTTCAAAGCTTAGCTTGCAGCCTGAAGGCTGAACTCCAAAAATTGAACTACCAGGTTTTGCCTTTATGGGTTTCAGTACGCAACCAAACCTCTGGCAGTGCGGCCCTTTCGCGTTGAAGCATGCCCTGATCATGCTGGGAATTTTCGTGGACGAGAAAGAAATCTCTCGAATTGCCGGAAGCAATAAGTGGTCGGGCACGGATGAAATGCAGCTAGCGCGCGCGGCGCGAAAATTCGGCTGCGACCTACTCGTGATGCGCGAGCACGATCCTGACGCTGCCCGGCGAAAGCTCGTGACGTATCTGAGAGACGGGAACCCCTGTCTCGTCTGCGCCTACGATTGGACGCACTGGGTGACGGTAGTGAAAGAAGAGCGCGGCCGATTCATCGTGCTCGACAGCCGCGAGGACGCCGTCCTGGCGCTCTTTTCCTGGAACAAGTTCAAGAAGGTCTGGGTGTACCGGAAGCGGGATGAAGACAATGACAAGATCGTGGACACCGTTTATGATTTTCATCCCGTAGCTCCTCGCTTTCGCGTCCAAACCAGAGCTAGATTTTCACTGGAGCGGGCGAAATATCTGCGCCGGCCGGAGAACAGGAACTTTGCCAGGCACTGGGACGAATACGTGGAGGATCTCCTGGCCCTCTGCAAGCCGCGTACCCCCTTGAGCTCGAACGTCATTTCCCTGGGCGAATTCCTTCGCCGCCATGCGGAAATGATTGTCGATCAGCTTTCTTTCTGGCATGGGGGCGTCGAGCGCCGCCGAGCTGAGAGAGTCCTTCAGAACATGCATTTTGTGGCCGACACCTACGGCCTTGTCATTCATGAGGAGGACGAAAAGAGGGCGATCGCCGGAATCACCGTCATCCTTTCCCTGTGGGCTGGGGGAAAGTACGGAGTGAAGCCCGTATATCAGAAATTGACCCCACCAGAAGCCCCCAGGCAACGGCGCCTGCTCCCACACTAACTTAGGGTTCTTGGTGCGCACAAAGTTCACAATTCGGTCAAATTTGCATCAGCCCTCGTGGCGCGGGCGTCCCGCCCGTGGAAAGTGAGGATCTACCCTGGGTCATGGCCGGGACGGCCATGCCACGAAGATCCATCGCCCGTGACTGACTTGGCGGCATGAAGCTTCCCTCGCTATGCTTTGCAAGCAGCCTGGAGGCCTGGATTGGATGTGATGTCCTTGCATGCCCGGGGGCAAACACCTATCATCTAGGTTAAGTTTGGATCAGTTCAAAGCTTTGGTCCCCCCCTTGGCGGGCTGAAACCGATGGAAGGAGAAGATGATGATTTCGATGATCAGAGTTTGCAAAAGTGTTTTAGCGGCATCGGCCGTTATTTCGCTCCTGGCCGTACCTCAGGTTGTGTTAGCTAACAACGACGTCCTCGGCGAAATTCAATTTGAAGGGACCGGAGCGGGTGCGAAAACATCGGGGGTGTGGATCGACGGGCAGTACGTCGGCTTCCTCAAAGAATTAAAGGGGTCCAGAAAGGTCGTCCTCCTCCCGGGAAAACACGAGATAGTGTTGCGCCAGGCCGGTTACAAGGATTTTTCTCAGAGCGTTTTGGTCGAACCCGGACAGAAACACGTCGTCCGCGTAGCCATGGAGAAGGATCCGGAGGCTCGCTATCCGGAAGTGACCGCCGAAGTCAAAATTTCTGTTTTGCCGAAGCGCGCGGCCGTCTTTGTGGACGATCGTTTTGTGGGGCATGTGGGTGAGTTTGACGGCGCCCGCCAGGCGCTGCTTCTGGCGCCCGGAAAGCATCGCATCAAGATCACTCTCCCCGGTTACCAGACCTTTGAGACGGAGGTCGAGGCGCTCGCCAATCAGAAATTCGAGCTGAGGACGGAGCTCTTGAAAGGAACCATCCTGCAAGCCGGGCCGCTGATCAGGGCGGAGGGGAGGGCGCCTCAGGAGTAGGCCGATCTTGAGTACATGATTTCATAAAGTACATGATTTCATAAATACGGTAACGTATTCCGCCTCAACGGGGCGAAATGAACTTAGCCGGGGGCGAGCGAAGCGGACCCCCGGCTGGAAGAGGAAGCCGGAGGTTGGCTTTCGCTCACTCCGGGCTAAGCTCCCCAGCGCCCTTCCAGAGAGCTTATCTGGGAAAATACGTTGGCCTATTATGAAATCATGTACTTAGTGATTCTTTCGCGCGTTTGTTTCTTCGGGTTATGGAAGCGAATCGGAAAGAGCAGCTGGTCGAACAAATCACGCAGGAGATTCTGAGCAGAATCCGGCAGGAGGAGACCTCATGCGGATGCCGAACCGAAGATCTGCGCGAGCTGGTTCAATGCGGAGCCGAGAGGTTCGGCATCGAATCCGGCGTTGTAAGGGTTTCCGGGGACCTTGCTCAATACATCGACCACACCCTGCTGAAACCGGATGCCAGCGAAGCGCAGATCCGCCAACTCTGCAAAGAAGCGGCGCACTACCGGTTCGCGACCGTTTGTGTCAACCCCACCTGGGTGCGGCTCTGCGCCCGGCTGTTGAAGGGCACGGGCGTCGGGATCTGTACGGTGGCGGGCTTCCCGCTGGGGGCGACTCCCGGCGACGTAAAAGCCTATGAGGCGAGAAGAGCGGTGTTCGACGGCGCCAACGAGGTAGACATGGTCATCAATGTGGGCCTGCTCAAGTCCGGTCGCGACGCCCTGGTACTGGATGAGATCTGCCAGGTGGTGCGAACCGTGCGGGAGGGGTGTGCCCGGGTCAAAGTCATTATCGAAGCTGCGCTGCTCACCAACGAAGAAAAGGTCAAGGCATGCACGCTGGCCAAGCAGGCCGGCGCAGACTATGTGAAGACGTCCACAGGATTCGGTCCGGGCGGCGCGACGGCGGAAGACGTCGCGCTGATGCGGCGTGTGGTGGGCAAAGAGATCGGTGTCAAAGCAGCAGGGGGCATCCGCGATCTCGCCGCCGCGCAGAAGATGATCGCAGCCGGAGCCACCCGCGTGGGCGCCTCCGCCGGGGTGAAGATCGCCGAGGAAGCCCTCAAAAGCGTCGAGAACTGACGGGGCTTTGTCCAGCCATGGGGGGTGAGGATCTAACCTGGGTCATTGCCGAGACGGCCATGCCATGCCCTCCCCCCTGTCTTCAACTGTCCCCTGGGCGTGTGCTATTGTACGTCACGTGAAGGAATGCCCCCGTTGCGGTAACTTTTACCCTCATGCTTTCCAGTTCTGTCCGGTGGACGGCGCGCTGCTGCTGGAAGGTCCGGAAGGGGATTCGGAATCGTCTGAAGCAAGTCTTCCTCTTCCTCTTCGCAAGGGGACCTACATCAGCCTCAAGACGCTTGTGCTGGCCACGGCCTTCCTGGTCTCAACGTCCGTTCTCGCTTTTACTGGCGTCTTTTTCTATCAATACCTGAAACCCAAATACGGAGGCCTGGTAGTCAAGACGACGCCATCCGGAGCGGCCGTTTACGTGGACGGAAAGCAGCGTGGCAGCTCGCCGCTCACCATCGGTGAAATTCGCGCAGGGGGGCATCAGATAAAGGCGGCAAAGGAAGGGTACCGGGAATACGTCCAGCAGGTGGAGGTTATTCCGTATTCTACGGAGAACCTGCACTGGACACTCGACCCGATTGTTCCTCACCTGACGAACGAGCAGCTCGCCGAGATCGAAGCGTGGAAGAAGAAAGTGGAAAGCGCCCAGAAAGAAAACATCCTGCTTCCACCTCCCGACGACTATAACGTTTTGTACTTCGCCGACAGGATTCTCCAGATCGATCCTGCCAACGCCTACGCCCAGGAAGTCAAAGGGAAGGTAGCTGAAATTACTCGGCGAAGCGCGGAGGTGGCGTATGCCAGAGAAGAGTGGCTGGAGGCGGAGAAGCATTACAAGAACCTGGCGCTCATGTTTCCCAATGATATTTCGATCAGCGAGCGGCTCGACGACATTGCGACGAAAATAGATGCCAGCCTCAAAGATCGGGAGAAGCAGATCGGCGAGTGGACCGGAAAGGCGGAAGCAGCCTTCAACGCGGGCACCCTCGTTCCGCCCGACAAGGACAATGCCCTGGATGCGCTGCGCAATATAGAGCGCCTCGACAAGAAGAATGCCTACGCCCGGGAGGCGCTGGCACGGCTCAAGGAGACGTTAGCAAGCAGGGGAGACACGAAGATCGGCAGCGGGGATTGGCAGGGCGCTCGCAGCGACTTCAGACTCGTGCTTCAGTATTTTCCGGATGATACTTACAGCAAGTCGCGCCTGAGCGTGGTCGAATCAAAGCTGGCGGAGACGGCTCTCGCCGAGCAGCAGCGTATCCAGCGGACACAGGAGGAGCAGCAATCGGGTCAGCGGACGGCCGCGCTCCGCCAGTCCGCCTTGAATTCTTACCGTTCAGGAGCCCATGCCAAGGCGATTTCGGAGTGGCAGGAATATCTCAAGTTTGAACCCGGCAGTGACGAGGCCTTGTTTTATCTGGGCGCGAGCTACATGGAACAGAAACAGCTCGATACGGCCATCCTTTACTTTGAAAGGTGCGTTTCCGTCAACCCAAACCATGCCTTGGCGCACCTGAATCTCGGAATCCTGTACGACCGCCACCGCAACGATCTGGCCAAGGCGGCGGAACACCTCCGAAAAGTCAAAGAACTGGGAGGCGCGGACAAGTACAGCCCCGAGCGCGTCCAGGCGATGATCCGGGATGTCCAGGAACGCACGAGTCTCAACGCGGTCCAGAACGAAACATTCCCGGTGGAGCACAGGCACGCGTTTTCCAGCTGCCGGGGAGGACTAGTGATCACGCAGAACGGCATTGAGTTCAAGACCACGGAGACGGACCACAGTTTTTACGAGGCCTACGGCGCGCTTCGAACCTTTTCGGTGCAGGGGGACGAGTTGAGTATCAAGACGCAAAACAACAAGAGATACAATTTCCACTTTCTGAAGGAAGGGGACGGTTCGAAGGTCCGCCGGCTGGCCGGACGCTACACACTGGTCACGCAGTAACTGAAGAATCTGGAAGAGACCTGAGGGGTAAAGGGGCAAAGGGGACGGCTCGTGATGGAGAGACAAGTTGGCTTCATATTCTTAAGCCTTGCACTGGTGGCTCCTCATGCGTGGGTCGCGCCGGTTTCCTTGTCGCGCTCGAGCCCTGACACGTCGGCGGTCTTCAAAAACCGCGGACCTCTGGCACCCAATGCGTTTTATCTTTTGCCGCTGGGTTCGATCAAACCCGGGGGATGGCTGCGCCGCCAGTTGGAAATCCAGGCATCGGGGTTGACCGGCCATCTCGATGAATTCTGGCCCGACCTGGGACCGAACAGCGGATGGCTGGGAGGCACGGGCGAGAGCTGGGAGCGCGGTCCCTACTATCTCGACGGGCTCGTGCCCCTTGCGTTTCTCCTGGAGGATCCGAAACTTCTTGCCAAGGTAAGAAAGTGGGCCGGCTGGACGTTGGAAAATCAACGACCGGACGGGTCGATAGGACCCGAGAGCAATACGGATTGGTGGCCGAACATGATCATGCTCAAGGCGCTCGCGCAATATCATGAGGCGACCGCGGATGCGCGGGTGATCTCCGTCATGGAGCGCTATTTCCGGTACCAGGCCGGAAAGCTCGCAAGCCATCCTCTCAAAGACTGGGCAGTGTATCGTTGGGGCGACGAGTTGCTGAGCGTTCTCTGGCTGTACAACCGCAACGGGGACAGATCCCTGCTCGATCTTGCCCGCGCGCTGCACTCCCAGGGTTACGACTGGAATCGCTACTTCCAGAATTTCGAATATAAAGGGAAGGTCGGCAAAGAACAGGCCGGCATGAAAACCCACGTGGTTAACAACGCGATGGCGCTGAAGTCTTCAGCGTTCTGGTCTCTCGTATCCGGAGAACGGTCCGATCGGGAAGCGATTTACAGGCAGTTGCGGCAACTCGATCGCTATCACCTGCTTCCCAACGGTGTGCATAGCGGGGATGAGCACTATGCGGGCACAGACCCTTCTCAGGGCACGGAGTTGTGTGCCGTAGTCGAAGGCATGTTTTCCATCGAACACCTGATTGCGATTCTTGGGGACCCAGCGTTCGGCGATCGGTTGGAGAAGATCTCCTTTAACGCGCTGCCCGGAACGTTCAGCGCCGACATGTGGGCCCATCAATACGATCAGCAGCCGAATCAGGTGCTGTGCACGCGTCAGCCGAGAGACTGGACCACCAACGGTCCCGAGTCCAATCTCTTCGGGCTGGAACCTAATTTTGGCTGCTGCACGTCGAACATGCATCAAGGATGGCCGAAATTCGCCGCGAGCCTGTGGATGACGACGCCGGACGGCGGACTTGCAGCCGTGGTCTACGCCCCGAGCACGGTAAAGACGGCCGTGCGCGGAGGCGTGCCGGTTACGATTGCGGAAGAGACGCAATATCCGTTTCACGAAGAGATCCATTTCAAGATCAACACGGGAACCGCAGTGAAGTTCCCGCTTCGGCTGCGAATTCCCGCCTGGGCGCGGAGCGCGACAGTCTCGATAAACGAGGGCCGCGAGGAGGGAGCGGCTACGGGGACGTTTCATACGATGGAACGAGAATGGTCGGAAGGAGATCGGGTAACGCTCAAGCTTCCGATGCGCGTAAGGGTTTCTCACTGGCATCGGAATTCGATAACGCTGGAGCGAGGCCCCCTCGTGTTCTCGCTCAAGATCGGAGAAGACTGGCGCAAGCTCCGGGAAAGGGCGTATGACTGGCGTCGGCACCCTTCGGCGGACTGGGCCGTTCACCCGACCACCGCATGGAACTACGGACTGGAAGTGGACACCGCGAACCCCGAACGCTCGGTACAGGTGACGGAAAGGATTGTCGGAGACAATCCGTTCACGCCGGATGCGGCTCCGGTGGAGCTGCGTGTGAAGGGACGCCGTCTGCCCCAATGGACTGTGGTAAACGGATCCGCGGGACCGCTGCCGTGGAGTCCCGTTGAAAGCCGGGAGCCTGTGGAAACGCTCATCCTCATTCCCTATGGGAGCGCGAAGCTCCGGGTCACAGCGTTCCCGGAACTGGCCGAACGCTGATCCAAGAGTGTGACGGAGTTCTTCGTGAACCCTTTGCGCTCTTCGCGTCTTCGCGGTTAATTCTGGCTACAGTTTTACCGCGAAGCCGCTAAGTGCGGGAAGTTACAGCTGCTTCTGGACGTAGCCGCTGGGTTCGGAAGGCCGGGCAGCCGGGTGCGGCAGGTGGGGCTTCTTTCCCCTTCTGAATGCCCCGACGATGGCAAAGAGCAGAAATCCTATGAGAGCGCCCAGTCCCATGGGGATGGGTTGCAGATAGTTCCGGACCTGGCGCACGACGCTCGAAGAAAGCACCAGATGCTCTTCCTTCAGGACAGGGACGGCATCGGAGTTCTTGTTGACAAGGTAGAGATTCAGTTGAAGGCGCGTGTCTTGGGTTCCCCGGTTTAGTATGCTCCATCGCCAGGTGGCGCGGTCCCGCTCTCCGATCTCCTGCACAGGACCATCCTTCTCGGGCTTAACCTCGAAGGAGGATTCGGGCGAAGAAAGTTTGACCCCCACTTTCAGGCGTTCGCCCAGAGAGCGCAGCAACTGGCGTTCTTCGGGGGACACGCGCACATAATCGATAGATTCCGTCACAAGATGCGCCTCGCCCACCTGGCTCTGGTTGGGAGTCAGGTACTCGGGAAGGCGCGACTCGAGTGTTCCGAGCGGGATATTCCTGAGATAGAGTCTGATCTTGCTGATGCGGAACCCGCCCTCGGATTTCTCCTCGACAATCTGGGTGTTCAGGCTCTCAGCGGAATGAGTTATGTCCTCCAGGTTTTCTTTGGTCTTTTTGACCTGAAGGTACTGCCGCGCAAGGGAGTCTTCTTTTGAAGACAGAGTCTCGATGGTCTCGCGCATTTTGCCATTAGCGGCCTTTAGATCGTCGACCTCTCCCGTCAGGCGCTTGCTATTGTTCTCTAGGTTTTCAACAGTGGATCGAAGTGAGGTGTTCTGGCCGGTAAGCGCCTCGTTATCTTTCTGAAGCTTTTTGGTGACCTGAGCCAGGTCGCCGATTTGCGACGCCATATCGCGATTCTCGTCGACTTTGAGGTTCAGGGAGCGCTGCAAGTTGGTCAGCTGGCTCTGATAGGTTTGGGTGGCCCCGCGGGCGGCCTTCAGCTCGTCACTCACGCGGCCGAGCTGCGCGGACGAGCTGTCGATCTTCTCCTGCAAACCGGCGTTCAGGTTCTTGAGGCGGGCGAGCTCCGCTTGCTGCTGCTTCAGTTCCGACTCCTGGCGGCGGTTTTCGGCCTGGGCCTGCGTGAGCTGGTTGGTCGTTTCCTGACTGCGGGTTTTCAGATTCTCGATATCGCGCAAGGCGTCCTGATAGGCCGGAAGGCGGCCTGCCATACTCTTCAGCACGAACTCGCGGCTGGCGCCTGTCGTGGAGGCGATTCCACGGACGATGTTTTCAAACTCCTGTTCCGCATAGCCCCGCTTGGCCTCGTCGAGATCGCTGTATTTCAGACCTTCGGTGAACGTGGCTGCCAGAGCCGCGTCGAATGCCTGCCGGTTGGGAAAGTGGTCCAGGAGATCGCCATCGAACTTGAAGATGATCTCCGCAGGAACCGCCCCTTGAATACCGCTCACCTTGAATCGGATCTCGTCCTTGCCAAAATCCAGTGCCAGGATGCGCACCTGGTCGCCCACTTTGAAGCGAGCGGTTGAGGTCGGTGGCAGTTCGGGGCGGGCGCTCCGGCCGATGATGAAGACCATTTGCTTTTCCGAGAAAACCGGGATCTTCAGAAAGAGCGCCTTGTTTTCGTAGGTCCGTCGATACTCGTCCTGGATTGCCCGGGAGACCCCGGCGAAACCGGCGCTCGCGCAGAGGAGGACGCATAAGACTGAGGCGCACATCCAGCACGGCCGGTTTCCTCCAAATTTCACCGGCGCTCCGCGATACTGTACTGGCGATTCCGACCTCACGGCAAAGATCATAGCACAAATACTTCTGTCGCAACGCAGGCAAGAGGCAAAAGTGAAGTGTTTCACCCGCGCAAGAAGGATTTACACGGCTTTCTTCACCACGGACGAAATGGAGGCCACCGAGGCTCGCAGGAGGACTGGATTTTAGAGTCAATTCTTAGCAGTCACACCGGGGGAGGGTTATTCACCGTTATTCAGCCGGCTTGCTCCGGGGAATCGACGCATGTTATAAATTCCAGTTATCATCACTCGGCCCGGCGAGTCAGGGGCACCAGAGGCTAATCCTTGCATATCCAGTTCGGGATCCAGAGTAACCAGGGAATGGTGAGGACCTCTAACGAGGACTCTTATGCTGCCAACGCAAAAAAGAAGCTGTTCCTGGTGGCCGATGGCATGGGAGGCCATGCGGCTGGAGAGGTAGCCAGCCAGATGGCCGCTTCGACCATGGAGGAAGTCGTTTGCAAGAGCGATGATGGAAACAGGGACCTGGAAGACGTACTGCGCGCAGCGGCACGGGAAGCCAACGAGCGTATTTATGAAACCCAGCGGCAAAAACCCGAGCTGGCGGGCATGGGAAGCACACTGACGGTCTTGTCCTTCCGGGGAAGCCGCTATTACATCGTCCAGGTGGGAGACTCTCGTGCCTACCTCCTGCGCGACGGCGTCTTGGAACAGCTTACGCGAGACCATTCTCTGGTCTGGCGCCTCTTTGAGAGCGGGATACTTCGAAAGGACGAGCTCTCAAGCCACCCGCAGAAAAACCTAATCACTCGCTCGATAGGTCCCCATCCCTACATCGAAGTAGATGTCGAGCGCGGGGAAGCCCGAGAAGGAGATGTTTACCTCCTTTGCTCGGATGGTCTTACAGATGTGCTTACCGACGATGATATTCGCGGGATCCTCGACGATCCTCAAAAAGTACCCCAGGAGGCGTGTGACGTGCTGGTCAACCTAGCTAACTCGCGGGGAGGACCTGACAACATCACTACAGTCGTGGTGAAGCTCGCACCTGGAGACGCCGCGGAGGACGACACGGGGAAGATGTCAGCCGTTCCATGACTCTCTCACGCATCGGTCGATACCAAATTCAGCAGGAACTCGGCACCCAAAAACTTAGCGATTCTTCGCGTCTTCGCGCCTTCGTGGTGAAATCGACGCAGCCTTTGCCACCAAGACGCGAAAAATCGCGAAGCGGGGTTCCGTGTCCCATTGCGGTTAAAATTGGGAGACGATGAAGGTTAACGAAATTTTTCACAGCATCCAGGGGGAATCCAGCTTTATGGGTTGGCCTTGTGCCTTTATCCGTCTGACGGCCTGCGACCTTCGCTGCACATACTGCGACACGGAGTACGCCTTCTATGAGGGCAAAGAGATGTCTGTCGATGAGATTCTACGGGTCGTCGATGGCTATCCCACGAAGCTGGCGCTGGTCACCGGAGGGGAGCCGATGCTGCAGAAGGATGTTCACACGCTCTTTCGCGCCCTTCTGGAGCGCGATTACACCGTCTGCGTGGAAACAGGGGGGCATGTCTTGCTGGAGAGTGTCGATCCCCGCGTGCACAAGATTATGGACCTGAAGTGTCCTTCGAGCGGGATGGCGCACCGAAACAACTACGACAATATCCGGTATCTGACCTCCAATGATGAGGTCAAGTTTGTGGTGGGCGACCGGGCGGACTTCGAGTGGGCGTGCCGTAAAGTTTTGGAATACGATCTTCCTTCGAGGGTGCGGAATGTTCTTTTTTCGCCGGTTTATGCGAAGCTTCCGTATGAGGATCTGGCGGGCTGGGTGCTGCGTTCGGGATTGCCAGTGCGCATGCAACTTCAGCTTCACAGGGTGATATGGCCGGAGATCCCGCGCGGAGTCTGAAGGACCCGATTCTTCGCGTCTTTGCGTCTTAGCGGTGAAGGGGGCGTAGGCTGGCTTCACCACAAAGACGCGAAGGCGCGAAGAGTCGCAAGGAATAAAGTGGCAGACTAATGAGTGTGTGGAACCTGATATCGCAAATCCGAGAGCGCGTGCGTGAGGAAGAGGGCACGTTGTACAAGCAGGCATCCTTGCGCGTGGCGCTTTGCTATCCGAGTCCCTACTCGATAGGCATGAGCTCCCTCGGCTATCAGACAATGTACCGCGAGATCCACCTGCATCGGGGCGCCGCCGCGGAGCGCGCCTTCCTTCCGGAGGACACCGAGGAGTACCGGAAATCGCGAACGGCGGTTTTCACCTGCGAAACCGAGACGCCTATTTCCAACTTTCCGGTAGTGGCTTTTTCGGTCTCCTATGAACTGGAGATCCCGGGTTTCCTGGAGATGCTGGACTTGAGCGGCATACCCGCGCTGGCCAGGGAACGCACACCGGAACATCCCCTTATCCTGATAGGCGGCCCTCTGACAAACTCGAATCCCGTGCCGCTGTCACCCTTTGCGGACCTGATCATTCTGGGAGAGGCGGAAGAGCTCATCCACAATTTCCTTGACGCCGCCATGACGGCAAAGCCCGCAGAGCTGCTCTCATGCTTCGCCCGAGTCCCCGGGTGTTACGTTCCGGGACTGAGCGGCACTCTCCCGCCCATTGCCAGGGCCGGCGACGACCGGCTGCCGGCGCGTTCGCAGATCCTGACGAAGAACACCGTGCTCTCTGCGATGTTCCTCATCGAGCCGGAACGCGGGTGTTCTCGTGGATGCACTTACTGCGTGATGCGACGAACCACCAACGGAGGGATGCGCCTCGTTTCTCCCGAACGGGTACTTTCGTACGTCCCGGCAGAGGCACGAAGAGTCGGACTCGTCGGGGCGGCGGTCACGGATCACCCGCGGATCAAGGAAGTTGTGCACGCGATTGTCGGCAGCGGGCGTGAGGTCGGTATCTCCAGCCTCAGAGCGGATCGGCTCGACGGGGAGCTTGTGGGGCTTCTGGCCCGAGGCGGTTACCGGACGCTCACGACGGCGTCGGACGGGGCCTCGGAGCGCGTGCGAAACCTGGTGGACCGGAAGACCACGGAGGAACACCTGATCCGCGCGGCCCGGCTGGTCCGGATGCACAAACTACAGCGCCTGAAGCTCTATGAGATGGTGGGCCTGCCGGGAGAGACAGCCGAAGATATTGATGAGCTCGTACGGTTTTCCCTGGAGGTGGCCAGGATCGCCCCGCTTTCCCTGAGCGTCTCTCCTTTTGTCGCAAAGAGAAACACACCGTTGGACGGAGCCCCCTTTGAAGGAGTCCGATCCATCGAGGCAAAAATGACGCGCCTGCGCGCGGGCCTGAAAGGCAGGGTTGAAGTGAGGCCGTCGTCGGCACGGTGGGCCTGGGTGGAATACATGCTGTCACAGGGGGGTGAGGCCGCGGGTCTTGCCGCAATGGACGCCTGGCGAAACGGAGGAAGCTTCGCGGCCTGGAAGCGCGCCTTCAAGAATCGCGACGTGAAGCCGTTTCGAGCGCGTCCCGTGCCGGACGGCAGAAGAAACGCCCCAACAATCCCATTGATGCCGTAATCCGTCGGAATGAAACCACAGATGAACACAGATCCGTGTGCATCTGTACTACTAAGGTGCAAATCCTTTGCCGCTTGGAAAGAATTCTTCTTCGCGGATTCTTTGCGCTCTTCGCGTCTTCGCGGTTAATTCCTGACAGCGCTTTCACCGCTAAGACGCGAAGGACGCAAAGAAAACGCTAAGCAGATAGCTTGGTTCCGGCTCGGCTGTCTCTGTGTTTATCTGTGGTTTTATTTTGCGTGGCGTGGCCGCGCGGTGGTCAGAAGCGGACTT
>WNGD01004907.1_pt1 | contig 22063 bp, 19 predicted proteins | sample 5400671 | NCBI WGS metagenome assembly WNGD01 (sample SAMN13153369, study PRJNA577476) | soil metagenome | isolation source: 40 cm soil or saprolite under grassland replicate 2 | place: USA:California | collected 2016-06-15 | reverse complement strand
CATATGGAAAAAGCTCAACGCGCGGAGCTATTCTTGGCCTGACACCTTCTCACAACCGCCCAGAACTGGTACGTGCGTTGATGGAAGGTCTCGCTTTCTGGCTGCGCGATAATACGGAGATGCTCTGTAACCTGGGCATCGCACCACCTCACCCTGAAATCACTGTGATTGGCGGAACTACTCAAGCTACACTTTTGTTACAGATCAAGGCAGAAATAACCGATTGCCCGATCAAAGTACCTCAAATTACTGAGGCAGCAGCAACAGGTGCAGCATTACTCGCGGGCATGGGTGCGAATATATTTCACTCCGGCGAGGAAGCAGCCTCTTCGGTCAGGCACACAGTTCAGATCTATGAGCCTGATGCACAGGCAGTCGAGATCTACAACACGATCTATGAGCAAACGTATCTGCCAGCTCGTCGCTTATTCATTTGAGGTATCTTAAGAAAGATAGTATCCAGTGGAGGCGGGAAAATGAATCAGTACGTTTCAATGAACCCCGGGCAGGGGTTGCACCAGGGCCAGCCAGTGCTGCGTGCAGGTGAGCCGTTAGACCGTGCGCAATCGGCAATGGTGATGGTACACGGACGAGGGGCCACAGCGGAAAGTATCCTGGAGCTGGCCGTTGAGCTGAACCGGCCGGGCTTCGCGTACCTCGCGCCCCAAGCTGCACATAATACCTGGTACCCGAATAGTTTTCTCTCCCCCATATCAAGTAATGAGCCGTGGCTTTCATCAGCGTTAGCCTTACTTGCCAGCGTGCTCAACCAGGTGAAAGAGGGAGGTATACCTCTCGAGCGCACGTTGCTGCTCGGCTTCTCACAGGGTGCGTGCCTCGCGCTTGAATTTGCGGCCCGTCACGCACAAAGGTATGGCGGGATTGCCGTCTTGAGTGGAGGACTTATTGGTCCCGAGGGCACTCCACGAGATTATACCGGCTCGTTTGCAGGTACGCCCATTTTTCTGGGATGTAGCGACCAGGACTTCCACATACCGAAAGAGCGTGTGCAGTACTCAGCCGAGGTATTACAACGGCTGGGCGCCGACGTGACGATGCGACTGTATCCGAGGATGGGACATACGGTGAACCAGGACGAGATCGATTTCGTGAGCGGCATGATGGAGCCGCTTATCCTTTGAGTAAAGCTGTTTTGCAGCACAACTTTGTGTTGGCCTGAGGAGGTCAACCTCGGCAAGCCCAGCATTGCTCTTGTTCGCTGGCCGCATACCTCGTTAGGAATTGCTGGACATGCCCCCCGAAGGCGCGACCGTTGGACGACTGATAAGAAGTCCGATAACATCGACGAGCAAGGCGGCAGTGGCCAGTATACAGAACAGCAGCGTCTGCGGGAGGGCCATGCCAAAGAGGGCATCCAGGGAGTAGCTTCCGGGTCCCATGAGTCCAATGGCCACGCCTGGGGCGAGCAGCGACAGCGGAAACTCCAGGCCGTGATTCCTGTTCCAGAAGCCGTGTTTCCAATGGACTTTGACAATCGCCATGAACATCGCGCCCACGACCCCGGCTGCTCCTAAGGGCGTCAAGAACCCAAGCACCAGGGAGAGGCCGCCGCCAACCTCCCCCAGGATCACCAGGATGGTCCAGAGCCATGCCGGCTTGAACCCCTGTTTTTGCATCCCCTGCACCGTTTTGGGAAAACTCGCGCCTCCGAACCAGCCAAACTTTTGCGCTCCATGTGCGGCCAGGGTGAGTCCAGCCACAAGGCGGAGAATGAGCAAGCCCAAGCTCAGCGAGGTTGTCATGAATCGTGTTCCTTTTGAATGTGCTTAGGCACTCGAGGCACCGGCAGTTTGCTCTTGCTTTTGCTCGACGAACTCGCCCTCGATCATGATTTGGACCTCGTCGCTGACGATCCACTTGCCATCGAGCATCATGTTGAACGTCAGGCCGAAGTCCTTCCTGTTGATCTGGGTCTCGGCGCTGTAGCCGATCCGGTGGCCCATCATGGGGTCATTGAATTCCCCGTACTTTACTACATTCAGCGTCACCGGCCGGGTATTGCCCTTAATGGTCAGATCGCCAGTTACTGTGTAGCGATCCTGTCCGGCCGGTTCAATTTTGGTGCTTTTGAAGGTCATCGTCGGATACTTGTCAACTTCCAGAAAATTCGACGAGCGAAGGTCATTGTCCCGCTGGGTGTTGTGGGTGCGGATACTTGCTGTCTGGATGGTTACGTCAACCGATGACGCTTCGGGTTTGTTGGGGTCGATATGGCCGGTCGCGCTGATCTCGGCAAAGTGACCACGCACCGTCATCATGCCCAGGTGCTTAGCGGCGAACTCGACTTGCGTGTGGAAAGGGTCAAACTGCCAGACACCGCCGGTTCCGGCTTGCGGTTCTTGTTGCGTTGTCATGTAAGTACCTCCATTGAGAACTAAAATACGGTTTTTGCTTGCAAAGGGAACTGCCAAAATTAATTTTCCCCTTGCGCTATTATTTTCCTTACGGAAGAAAGTATATATATTGCAGCACTGATTGTCAAGGATAATGGTGGTTTTTAGGGAAATGTGAATCCTGAATTTGCAATGTAGCGAAAGAGTCTTTGCAAGAAAGCAAAGTGATATTTGCATCATAGCAGTGGTGTATTTGCAATGAAGCTTCGTCCTTTACAACAGAGCATATGTGAGCGAAGGGCTGATTCTGTTTGCTGCAAAATACCACCACACAACTTTGTCGAGGCGGTAATCAACGAGCTTGAATGTGCTTTAGGCTCGCCAAATGGATACTGTCGTACGAAGTTCGCGATCCGCTGGCATCAAACGCTCAAACGCGATAACGCCTTTTCTTTCCACGACACGGGCCAGGTAATGGAAGAAGTCGTCAAGGCTTCAAACGCTCAGACGCGATGATGGCAGTTGTCAACTCCCATGGGGCTTAGAAGCGGATGGTGCTAGATTTCGACTACTTCAAACGCTCAGACGCGATAACGCCTATTCCTTCTACGCCGTACCTCTACAAGTCACTCGGAATTTGTGTGGTGCTTCAAACGCTCAGACGCGATAACGCCTATTCCTTCCGACCCAGAGCGTGCGGTTGGGGAAATGATCCGCGTGCTTCAAACGCTCAGACGCGATAACGCCTATTCCTTCCAGACCCCCTGCCCGGCTTTACATTTGTCCATCGGCTGCTTCAAACGCTCAGACGCGATAACGCCTATTCCTTCCACATAGGAATCAGGTGGGTAGCCATTCCCCTTTGGGCTTCAAACGCTCAGACGCGATAACGCCTATTCCTTCGCCTTATCATTCAACTGCGTCATGCCCTCTTCTCAACGCTCATTTGCGAGAGGCTGTGCTTCTTTCTGCGAAAGCCTAGCCTCTTGCACTTTTCATGCTGTTATCTGCTTATGCGAACGCTTTACGCTTGAGGAGTTTGCCTTCACCATGCTGCTCAACTGTCACCATTGGCCATACGTAAATGTCCAATTTCAACATTTCCGCTTTCCGGGCGCTTAACACGGGCACTACATCGTCCCACGAGAGCGTATCCGCTCGAAACTCCGACAGGATGCTCGAAAAGAATGGTTCCAGTGGTTCACGACTATTCCAATTCCGTAGTGGCGTAATGCTCTCCTTCGGATTAGGCATACCCTGAAACACTCTAGTGCAGTAGATGAAGGAACTAGCCTGACCCCAGTATCCAATGGCTCCCAGCATCTTGGTCCAGTGATGTACATCCTTTACAGGTACCTCAATATACACGGTCAGTGGACCGGAAGCATGTGCGAACTCGCGAGAAATAGGAGCTGTACTTATCTGCGTTCCCCCTGCCTGCTCATCGACCTTATACGCGTGGAGTACCTGCGGCGTGAGCGCCACCCACTCCGGCGGGCGGATCCGGATCCCCATAGCACGAATCTGTGGAAACAGCTCGTCCCGAACATACTCGAGACCAAACACCTCGATGCCCGTACGGATGAGGGCTAGTCTTACCGTTGCTGGTCCCGGCCCTGGCACTGCCAGGGCGCTATTCATACTGCTCATCGGGACGCGGCACGAGTACAACGACGGTAGGTGATACTCCGCCCCAAGCCAGATGAGCTGCGCTAGACTCATGATTCGGTTCTCTCCTTTCCCCACAAGTTCACCTTCCGCTACTCCACGGTCTCTGCTGTGCGGAACGCTGCAGGCATGCACGGCCGCGACGATTCGATCAGCGCATGCATGTGGTCGTGAAATGAGTCGATGGTCTCAAATGGATATATCGTGCATGCTTCGTCCGCCAGGGTGGATAGGCGCTCCACGAAGTCCTCTTGAAGCGCCGAGTAGAGGGGAGCGCGCCCCGTTAGGGTACGTACTGCGATAGCGCCCCGCAATCCAGTCAGGTGTGGCAACATGGTCGCTGTCAACGCGCCCTGGGGACTGAGCAGCGAGTCGCGCAGCGCGGCCAGTATCGCACGATGGCGCGTCCTGCGTTCCCGCTCATCTGCCAGTGCGACCCTCCACTTCTCCGTGTCCAGGCCAACCCCCGCGCATTTATAGCGGACGCAGAGCGCGTATTCACCTGAGCGGGCTGTCATCTTCATGAGCATCTGCCCCTCTTCTTTCGATTCGCCCGAGCGCGTGAACAGCTGCGCGGTTTCGGTATGACGATCGGGCAGGGCCAACGCGAAGGAGAACTCGATGAGGGAGTGCTTGGTGAGCCGCTGGCGGGCCTCCGCGCTTCCGTCAATCGCCGCATTTTTCGCCGTCACCAAAAATCCGTGGGCGTCGCACACGCCGCACTCCCGCACGATCCGTTCGAGCGTGAGGTCGCGGTGATCCGCCTGGTCAATGAGCGCTGCGGCTCTGCGCCCATCGCGGGCTGAGCAAGCCGGGCACACTGGACTGCCCGCCGCTTCGAGGTATTCGGTGAGCAGCACCGCGTGGTAATGCTTGGCGATATTGCCGCTGCACGCATCCGTTTCGTGCCCGTCGGCCAGGAGTTGGCGCCTGGGCAAGAGCCGGTTGGACCCGTTGTTCCCCGCATTGCTCGCGCTGTGCGCTTGCCAGGCCATGCGCGCGCAGACGGATAGTTCATAGATTGATTGCAACTGCTTCTCTGTCATGGCCGTACTCCATCTTGCTCTGGTATCGATTCAACTTGCTCCCCGGGCGCATCAACTACTCCGGGGTCAACGTATGCCAGGGTATCGTTTTCCTGCGCCACCTGCGGAAGCGCTGTCGCCAGCGTGGCGAGCAGAAGGCGATTGACTCTGGCCAATCGCTGGGCATCCAGCTCGGTTTCGTCAAGGCGCGGATAGCGCAAGGCCGAGAGGATGATCAAGAATCGTGCGATGGTCTGCGCGCCAACCTGTTCAACATCCTCCAGCAAGTACTTGAGGTCCTCCTCCGTCGGGACCACGGTGAACGGAGATTTCGCGGCGGCCACCTGGCAGTCCTGCGCCGCCTGTGCCAGAACAAGGAGCAAGCGGTCGAGCGTTTGCACTGCTTCCAATTCCTCCGCCAGGTCGCGTAGGGCGGCGGCGTTTATCTGACCGAGGAGGCGCAGGGCGTGTCCGAAGCGCAGGGTCCCAACCCTGCGTTCAAGAATCTCCGCGAGTTTCGAGGGGGTAGATGAGTTCATGAGAGCTGTCACCTCTTTCACTGCTTCAAATCGGTACGGCCGTATCTCCGTACTTCTCACAAAATGTACGCACTGCGCGACGTCGTACAGGTGGTCTGCCCACGCCCTGGCACTGTGGGTTCGCAGACTATCAAGCAGGTGATCGATATCATAGGGATGACGTTCCTGCTCGCTGCTCAAAAGCCTCCTCCAGGCTGCGAAGAGCGATGCCCGCGTAGACGGCTGCATGTGCGCGCACCAGGACAGGTCGAGATATCCTTTTTCGCGCGGAATCGACTGCTGGGCACCCTGCGTCTGTACCACCTGGAAGGCGAGACCTCTCCACTGCGCTTGCCCCTCCGCCTGCAGCGTGTACTCCAGCCACCTCAGGATGAGCGCTTGCTCAGGCGTGTAGTCGGCAGGGGCCAGCAGAGGAAGGCTGGTCTCAGCGGAGAGGGTGATCGAGGCCGCCATCGGGACAAAGAACGCGACCAGGTCGCCTTTCACTGGCATGGTCCGCAGGAAGCGCGCCGCTCCAATGTAGGCGAGCAGCACCGCGTAGTCGGCTCCCCGTATGGCCACGTTGGTTTTATGCGCCACGAGCCCATCGCTAGCAGGCCTGCGCGTGGAGTAGCTGAACGAGGGGTCGATAGTCATGAGCAGCGAGAGGTCCTTCCCACTGGATACGACTTTGGGAACGGGAATCGCCGGGTATAAGGGATCGTACTCGCTCAAGAGCCGCTCAAGCCAGCTCCCTGCTCCCGGCGCCTGGCGGTTGACCCGCCCTTTCCACTTGTCGCGCGCAGTGCGCACCTTCTTGATGGCTTGCTCGGCGGCCATGCCATCACGGCGGCTCTTTCGCAGCACTTCTCTCACTGAGGAAGCGCGGACTCCCGGCGAGGTGAAGAGCGTGGCGAGCAGCCCATCGAGGTTTCCGACCCTCAGGCTTGCTTCTCGCTGGCGATCGGCCTGGTGCGCCAGTACTTCCTCTGTTGTCGGGAGCGCCAATACGTCGTCAAGGAGATCAACCGAAGCTTGAGGTACACTCTTCTGAGAGCAGGTAAGGGCAAAAGCGGTTGCTCTGTCTTTCAGTTCGACGGATAGTCCGCTCGCACACGCGAGCAGAATACCCAGGCCGTAGGCGTGCAACATATCGAACATATCCGCGCCGGTCTTGATAAGGCACCAGTCCATCGTCCCTCCCCCTTATGATCCAATCGTTACCCGCGTTGCGCCCATCCCGCACGCAGTGAAGTGACCAACACCTGCGAAGAAGGCGAAACGCGCCAGAGCTGCGAGAGCAGCAACAAAGTCCGTCGATTCGCTACGGCACTGATAGGTGATCCAGCCGAGGAAACCTTGCCGATCTCCTTCTGGGAGAGCAATTGTGCTGCTGTGGAGGCGATAATCGGCGACGACGCAGCCACCGTTTTCGCATAGGGACAGCGAATCGGTTGGTAACGTCGGACCACCGAGATCCTGCCAGCGCCTCGCCAGTTCCGCAAAGATCAGGCGCGGATGTGGGAAATGGGAGGTGTGGCCTCTACTTGCTTCTGCCGGAGAGGACACGAGGAGCGGCGTACCAAGGTGAAAGTTGAGCGTACGTCCGGTCGGCTCGCCCAGGAAATCTGCCCAGGCACTTGTTCCCGCCCAGCTCGAATGAGCCAGGACTGTCGCTTCGGCAACCCATTGTCGCTCCCGCAACAAGAGAACTGGCTGCAAAGCGAATGCCTGCAACAATGCGCTCATGGACGAAAGGCCTTCCTCTGCCATAGCCGTTACCCGCAAGGATAATGCGCCCCGACCGCGTTTGATCATCGCCAAGGTGAGGAACCCCCGCTCTAGCGAGCGCTGCAGGGTTGACCGCAAGCCGCTATCCAGGGCTGCGAGCATCTCGTGCGGCAGCCAGGATGCTGCTATGGTATCCGTAACGCGCTCTTGCTCTAAAGAACGATCAGTGGACGCTGACTTAAGGTTCACAACCAGTGCAACAAAGAATATAACTCACCTCCCTGCCCGGGCCGCGCGATAGCTGCCATCCCGTCTCGCCAGCTCTCTGGCCATGGCCTGGCAAAGGATCTCCCGCTCCAGGTACACCCAGAGTACGGCCTCCGAGTGCTCCGATCGCCTGACCGTGACACGGGACCATGGCCAGTGGGAAAGCAGATCATCGGCGTAGTGGAGTCCATCGAAGGCCACAGTGCCTTCCCTGTCAATAACGGCTGCGTACGTCGGTAAGAATGCACGTAGTGCGGGGAACAGCTGTGCCGGATCCTGTGAGTAGCCTACCAGGTGGCCGAAGGCGCGCTCATGTTCTTCCCGAGTGCGTAGCGGGCTCATGCCGAAGAACCGGTTGAGCACACTCTCGAAGATGAGCGCCCATCGCTCATGAGCGATCTTGCGCCTCTCCTGCTCGCTTGCCCAGCCTTCGCGCAGTTCATCTATCAGCGGCATCGCGTGCGATGCACGCTCGATGACGATACCGAGGATTTTGCATCCCAACTGGCAGTGCTCTGGAAGCGTCCCCTCTACTACTAAACGGGAGGGTATGCGCCAGAGGAGCCCGCCTGCTCCTGTCGGGTGTGGGCGCCGTTCCAAGACGATGGCACCGTAGAGCGCGAGCGAGTAGAGCTCAGCCTCGTTCCCTCGTTCGTCTGCTCGAAAGGCGAGAACTCGGGCGGCATCCACTTCGATGACCAGAGCCGCAAAATGCTGCGTTCCGCCGCTGGCGTTCGCGCTGGTACGCTCTGCGGTGTCCGTGAATGCGAGACGGGTAAGTCGCCAGGTCGAGGACGATCGCTCCACCGTCACAGCTGCGCGTTCGGCGCGCAGCTCCTCGAGGTGCATGCAGATGGCCCACACGGCCTCTTCCTCGACGGGTGCGGCACCGGCATCGAGCGCCATGGCTCGCAGTATCCGATTGACCGTCGCGTAGGTGCGCCCGAGCCGGGAGCAATAGAGCGACTCGATCTCCCGGTACACTGAGAACGTGACGCCACTGAATAGGCGCTCGATCTCTGCCGGGTGGGCCAGATACGACTGTGGACCGTAGCGTAGGGCGTTCGCTCGCAGATTTGCCACAGAAACCTCAGGTGGCGCTGCGTATGCCTGGGGGTTCCGGGCAACGCGGTGGAGCGCATCTGCATGGATCTGCTGGCACGTCTCGGCCTTCAACGGCACATTGAAAGGCGAGACGTCGCAGAACGGGTTAGTCCTGCTCGGATTTGTGCTGCTGCTGGCCGTCATGGCGTTCCTCGGAGTCGCGTTCATGTTTCCCTTTAGGCTTCTCGTCTTTCGGCTTGGACTTCCTCTGCGCGCGGTGGTGATCCTCCTGGGTCATCATCCACTGGAACGCCTCATCGATACATGCCCGAGTAATGGTCGGCGTCTCTCCAACTGGAGCGGCTTGAATTGCATGCGAAGGCCGACGCGGCTGGAAAATTTCTCGTGCCGGTCGACCACGCGGAGAATGGAGGGCAGGCCGACGAGGACGATGGGGCATCCTGTTTTGTCGAAGATGTGGCGCAACACCTCGAAACTGTCTTCGTTAAGTCGATCTGCTTCGTCAACGATGATGAGCTTGAGATCGTTTCGCACGATGGCCGCAGCTGCTTCGTCGGCGATCTCATAGATGTTGTTGCCTCGAGACTTCTCCTGCAGGCTATCCATGATGGTCTTGGCGAGTGCACGTGGTGTGGACCTCGGCATCACCGTGACTTTGATCGCGATCGGGAGCGCGGTATGGGCGTGTGGCGCGAGGCTGTCGAGATAATCCTGCGCGGCAATCGTCTTGCCCATCCCCGGTAATCCAGTGATGACGCCCATCGTCGGCGATCTCCGCTCGGGATCGGTGAGGAGCCCGATGAACAGTTTGCTCCGCTTGACGTTTGTGGTCTGGATCGGCTTCTGCCCGTCCGGTAGGTGGTCTTCTGCAAACCAGGTGGTCATGCCTCTGCCTCCTTTCCCCCGTCGTGATCCTTCTCTAATAGCATATCAAGGAGGTCTTTCGGGTGAGACTTTATGGTTGGTGTAGACTGTTGTGGCTCTTCGCTTTGCACCTCGGGTTCGCCGGGCACAGGTTGCGACGTCTCTTGCGGTCTTGCCGCTTTTTCTGACCGACGGGCTGCGATCTCATTGTCGGCGGATTCAACCGTTTCGCGCGCTTGCTGTATGCGCTTTCGCAGGTGCTTTCTCTGCTCGTGTTTTGCGGCAATGATATCCTCTCGGGTTACCTCCAGCCCCTGGGTCGAATCGGTGGCGATGGCGGTGCAGATCCACTCTTTCTTTAGGGAGAATACCTCAATCTCGTCCGGTGGCCGGTAGAGGGGCTCCTCGCGCACCAGCACTCGTTCGCCGACGATGGTGGCGAACGCAGCGTTCCAGTAGATGCGGGTATCGTGATGAATGCCGTCTTTAAACACCGTCCGCTCTGTCGGCTCCTTGAGGAGCACATCTAACAGGCGTGGATCGGCTGGTTCCGCATAACAGCGCTTCGTCCAGTACTCAATAGGCGTTTCATGGATCTGACTATGGACCTCCTGGTGATACTCATTGTCAATAAAGTCCCAGAAGCGCTCCTCTAGCTCATCGAGGGTGAGAATGCCTTTCGCATTGGGGTCGCGCTCAACGGTGTTGGAGGCGACATAACCGGGTTGTTTGGCCCATAGGCGGGTATTAAGGGTTCCAAAGAAGCGTTCGACGATGCCTTTCTGCTGTGGGTGATGAGGAGCGCAGGGCTGCAGCATGACGTGCAACTCCTGGGTAAGCTGCTCGACATGGTGAGACAGCAGCTCCTTACCGTTATCCACCCAGATCTCGTGCGGGATTCCGCCATAGAATTTGCGGTCCGAGAGTAGCACTGCCTCGCGAATGGCGGTAGCGACGGTATGGCGATTGGGCCGATCATAAGCAAACACTCCGGCCATTAGTAACCGAGAACGGCTATCGATACAGATAGTGAGCCATGGACGGATCATCCCGCTCGGTGCCTGGATTTTCTCGCTACGGATATCTTTGACGAGCACATCGACCAGCGTGTGGTCGATCTGGTAGCTGATGAGATAGCTGTTGCGCCGGGTGTGTTCCATACGTCTCGTCACCTCATAACGATTGCGGAAATCATCATCGCGCCTGTCGGCGAGCAACTGCTCGGGATGAGGGATCTGCGCTAAAATGGTGCGCACCTGCCACAGGCTCGGCTCCTCCTCACCCAGTTCCTGTGCCTTCTTGCAGACGGCTTCGTGCACGGCACGGACGGACTTCCCCGGTTGCGAGAAGCGAACGCCGCGTACGAGTTCTTGCATCTCTTCGCTGATCCGGTGATGACTGCCTTTGTCGGAGCGGTCCTGAGGGGCGAGTCCAGGGAGACCGTATTCGTGGTAGCGTTGGAGTTAGTGCCAGAGCGTGCTTGAGGACACCTTGACTTCTGTGGAGCGCTCCAGCACTTCAGCGCGGGAGACCGTTGGCTGTGTGGCGAGTTCACCGAGGAGCGAACGGCGGCTAAAGGTCACTTCCAGCTCGGCATCATCCAGTGCGCCAAGGGCGCGCGGCAGCGGTTTCTTTTTCTGTCTTTTCGGTTTTTCGGGATCATGCTTTGGGGCAAGTCCCCACCATCCGCCTACCTGGTAGCGGCGAATCCAGCGCGCTGCCGTGCGAGGTGACCAAGCATTGCGCTCTGCCAGGGTGTTTACCAGTTCCGGGGTGATCGTCACAGCATAAATGGCTTCCCCAAGCTTGTGCTCACGCTCTGCGATGAGTGACTGGGTTTTCGCGTCGAGGCACGTCCATTCTGATGGAAGGAGTCCATCGAGACCTTTTTGTTGGTAGGTGTGCCACCAGGACCAGAGTAGCTTGGCAGGTACCCAGGTCTCGCGAGACCGCTCTCGCAGGAGTTGATAGTTGTAGGGGGACGCAGCCAGCGGCCCAAGGAGGGCAAGGCGACGATGCGCTTCACGCTGCTTACGTTCCTGATCGCAAGATTCCATCGTTTCCTCCTCAGTTGATTTGCCAAGAGCCGGATGATAGGCCGACTCGTTGAAAGGACTTATCGGAGAACTGACGAGGAAAACCTATGGTTGCATCGCTGGCGTGAACCCTAGAACGCCGAAGCCGGGAAGGTGTAGTGATCGTGTGTGAGCCGTGGAAGCAATGCAGCCATTTTTCTCCATCACCTGATAAGTCACGATTACTTGCCTGAAGAACTGATAATAAAGTGCGATAGTGCTACATGTTCCTGACATACGACAACGATCAGCTCTGCTACAAGTGTAATATAGAACATATGTTCTTGTCAAGGGGGGTATGAAACTGATAGCGTATCCTTTGCTAAGGGTAGAGATTAGTAAAAAGCCAGAGAGAGCGAACGAGCCATGTGTGGCCAGGACGTTTTGGTCCAGCGGGCATGCAGCCGTTGCACCTGCAAATAGATCGCAACCTCAGCCCCTCGGCGACTACTAAAACAGCAAGCTTGTCGGAACTTGCGGCGCAATTCGCGATTAGTACGTTCCAACAGCGACGTGGTGCGCACGAGTTCGCGGGCGATGCCCCCAAGGGCATAGAAGGCAATCGTCTGTTCAAAATCTCGTTGTAGGGTTGCCATGGCTTTTGGTGCTGGCTCCTTCCAGGTGTTCACCACCGTACGCAAACGCTCGCGAGCCTGGGCTGGCGTCTCGGCTTGATAAATGGCACTGGCTTGCTCCAGCAACTGCTCGCGCTGCTCTCGATCTGCCTCTCCGCTGAGGTCTTCGCGCGCTTTGTCGGCGACATTGCGCAGTTTGTGAAAGACACAGCGTTGCTCGATCACGCGGGTACCGTACACCTGAGCCACGGCGGCCCCGAGTTCGCCTTTGCCATCCCGAATGATGGCCTGCAGCCCGGCTTCTGGCCGCACGCCCCGTTCCCAGAGCCGATCCAGCAAGCGTTGCCAGTCGGGTTGCGTTTCTCCCTCGGCGAGTTCCCAATCGAGAATGTCTCGCCTGCCACTGCCATCCGCCCACAATCCCAAGGCCACCAGCAGCACCATGCGCTTGCCCTTGTGTTGCTGTCGCCGCCGACAGCGCCGGTCGGTTTTCAAGGTGCCCGTCGGCACCTGCAGCCGCACCCAAATGCCATCGAATTGGATCACCGCCGGTACCTGCGTAATGGGGGTTTGGTGAGCTTGCTCCAACACCGGCGCAATCTGGTTGATCCGCTCGTTGAGCGTGCGCAACCCGATGCTGCTGCCCACTGCCTCACCCCAGCGCTCGCGTAAGTGCCGCAAACTTTCACCCAGCCCGCTGCCCAACACGACATCCTGATCCAGATCCAGCCAGAAGCGCTCATATTTCTCCAAGACCGTGAAGTGACAGATCACATCATGGCCACACTGCTGGCATTCCAGCATCGGCACCCGCAGCTCCTGGATGCTGCCCCAGCTCGTTTGCAGGCTGCGACGATAATGGCCATCCCGCGTGAACTGCTGGGCATCCTGGCATCCGCAGTGCCCACACACCCAGTCACTGCTTCGCGACTGCCCGCTGATGTGGCGCACCGCTCCCTTCTCGCGTCCTAACTTGGCGGTCACCTCTGCTTCCAGCAACGCTTCTACCACGGCTTTGACCGCCGCTGTGGCTGCCCCTTTGGCTTGTTGGTAGACTTCTTCCAAGATGGCTTGCCGCTCGGGTGCTTCCATTTTCCCCTGTCGAAAGTGTATAGTCATACTGCTGATCCCTCCTGGTGGTTGAGCTTGGTGTTTTTCTTTACTCTACCACTTCGAGGGCTTCAGCCCCTTTTTTCTGCGCCTTTTCCCCCCTTTTTCTCTACCCTTAGAGTTAGATACGCTACCATGAAACTGATAGTCATGCATAAAGCGACTCGTATGAAGCTGGAGCTGGAAAGGAAGCATTTTCAGCGTTGACTATCATATTCTGCTTCATGGCCATAGGAGTCTACTTTCTGATGTGGGAGCGGATGTCGGCATCAAAGCAATGATTACTGTCGTCGAATAAATGGAGATCTGCGCGGACCTGCCCCATACCCATCGTCGTCTTGTAGCCCACTCCCGCAAAGGGTGCGAATGCTGCAAGACGGGTGATCTGTGCCGCCCGCTCATTGTTTTCCTGAATGGCATAGGTGCATTGTCCGCAAAAACCTTTCTGCGTGTATTTCGTGTAGTGCAGGATATGTGTAGAGAGGGCGCATGTTGTTACGGCCACATGGCGAAGAAGAAAATCACGTATAGCTTGTTTCTCGACATGTAGAGCTTTGGGTGCATAGGTGTTCCACACACGTATTAAGCTATCCCAAACGAACTGAGGCTCTGGGAACAGTGCAAAGTAATTTCCGTTGATATTAAATGCAGTGGGGCTTAGAAACGATAGCGTAATTTCTTGTGCTGGAGCATGTGACGAGAGCTGCCGCCAGGACGTTTTCGCTACTCTGCCGTCTGCTGTCGGTGTTGATAACAGGCGTGTCAGCTTGAACTGCGCTTCACCTAACGCGACGTCAACCGGTCCTCCCTCGAGAAGTGGCACACTGAGACAGTGCCAGAGATGCCCCCCGTCAAGCAACGTGGCACGAACGTGATAGGCCCGACCTGCTGAGATCTGTATTTGATCTCTATTGGGGCGTACGCCCAGTAGCGGTGAAAGCGTGAATGGGCGATATCCTGGCTCGTTATGTAAGCGAGTCGAAAGCGCTGGGTCTGTTCGTGCGATGAGCCGGTGAAATATGGCATGGATCTGGTGGCCTGTGGTTGTTGTAGGCAAGGTTGCATCATGCTGCGCCTGCAGTTCGAGCACTACAGAAGAGAGGGGAGCGTCAAGTAGTTCAGGTATGCTCCCCTCATGTGTTCGTGTCTGAGAGGTGTTTTCAAGCAGAAAGCAATCATCTCTAATGCTGCTCTATTGGGGGCACTGGTGTAATAGAGGCCATGACAACTGATCCTTTTGGTAATATCCGCGCGTTTGGCATACTTTTCCATCAATTTGCGCACTCCACTTATACTGAGGCCTTGACCCTGGTTGTTTAAGAAGAGATGTTGATCGGTGGTTTTAGGCCGTACCGCAAGATAGGATTGCAAGGCATGCACTGCTTTCTTGTCAAGAGGGATCATGTACTCCTTGCTTCCTTTATTAGGAATCCTCAGCGTTTTATGCTCCAGGTCAAGCTCTGGAACACAAATGGCAATTAGCTTACTCACCCGGATACCTGTCTGTACCAAAAGCTGAAGGAGAGCATAATCCCGGGGATTTCCTCTTGCTGCGGCTACTATCCTCCGAAACTCATCGGGTCGTAACATGTGTTTTGGCTTGCGCTCCCTACGAGGTCTCTTCACCCTCGAGGCAGGTGAATGGGGAAGAACGCCTGCTTTCACCAGGTACGTAAAAAACACATGCAGGGAAACGAGCTTTCGTGTGCGTGTGGTGCCAGTTCGGCCCTGGTTCGCCAGATAGCTGAGATATTCGTTGATATGGCTTCGGGTCACGTAGTGTACTCGAGTGACGGTCATATCATTCTCTGAAAGCCAGGTGATAAACTGCTGGATATCTGTGCGATAGGCCTGAATGGTCAAAGGACTTTTGTCCAGTTCGCGGATAAACTGGTCTAATGAGGACGCTAGTGTTGTGTGCGTTGTAGATGTTGTCATGTTGTAACTATGCCGATTTTTTGTTCCGATGTCAATCGAGCACATGATGAAAACTGGTTCCTATAACACGTGAAAACTGCGTTTCTATTGTACCTAACAGGTGGGTAGGTGCGCTCAAACTGGTTAAGGGGAGTCCCGAGAATGGGCCCTTACAGGAACTGGTTGCAAAACTCTTTAAATCAGCTTCATATCATACGTTTGTTATTTTGCTGTTTATCCAGCGTCCTCTTCAAGAGAGGCTATTGGCTCGTTGCCAGCTCACATTCATCAGGTATTGGAGTAGATACTTCTCGCAATCCCTGATCGGTTACTGTGGACTTAAAATATGGACAGGCTGTCTAAGATTCGGTCGGCATGGTGGTCGTTCTTTCCTGATGTTAATGCGAACGCTGTCTGCTCTCATTCCATGGTTGGTGGGCACACCCCTACGGCTTTCAGCGCAAGTCTGATGTTTTCCTGTCCACTTCTGCTCATCGGTTCGTCAAGTCCTGTTTCCCTGTTTTCTTCGGGCTTGTGAACAAATCACTTGCGGGTATGCGGGCCTGAAGCAGGGGAAAGGGCCTCGACATTATCTCCTTGAAAAGGAGACCGTGGAAAGCCCCTTGACGGCCATATTGAGACGTCAGGAGAGCCACCTGTGATACAATAGGGCTATTGGAGAAGCATGAAGCATTGAGAGGAAGTGAGGTCATGCTGCCTGTTCCACCCTTAGAAACTGAACGCCTGCTGATTCGACCTTTTACCATGGAGGATCTGGATGCCATTTACCAGATTCTCGATATCGATCTCCTGACTGCTGATATGGGCAGCGAGCAAGCCAAGACACGCGCCGAGCGTGAGCGCTGGTTGCAGTGGACGATTTGGAGCTACGAAGAGTTGGCCCAGCTCTATCAGCCACTTTACGGTGATCGGGCCGTGGTGCACAAGCACACGCGGCAAGTCATTGGAGCATGTGGATTTGTGCCTTCTTTTGGACCATTTGGGCAATTGCCCTCCATGCCCTCTGCCGACCAGGAGGCAGATGCCCACTTCAACGCGCCTGAATTCGGCCTGTATTACGCCCTTTCCCCGACCTATCAGCGACAGGGATATGCGACAGAAGCCACCAAAGCCCTGATCGACTATGCTTTCACGCAGCTTTCCCTCAAACGGATTGTCGCGACGACCACATATGGGAATGTGGCTTCCATGGGTGTGATGCGCAAAGTGGGCATGCGCATCGTAAAGAACCCCTATCCTGATCCGTCCTGGTTTCAGGTGGTAGGCATCCTTGAAAACGGACCAGCCAATGCGCTACAAACTGGGCCGTAAGCATAGGCCCGCCAAGGACTACGGTCCTTCTCTGTGGGGAGCCTCCAGGTGACATCAAGCTGGCTCTCCTCTCGTCAAGGGAGAAAGCTTGTGGCCAGAGAGTCGCCCCATAACACTGGCAGCGGGTTCCCACAGCCAGCTCCTCCCACAAGATCGCAAGTGATTTCCTCACGACTCCCTACTCTCCACCATTGCACAACTTTCGGGATGGCATCGAATGGAGTGTTCTGGGAAGTTAAATCTCTTACTTCTGATGTCGGTGTTTGTCTCTTTCTGGGAACCATCTATTAACACTTCTCCCTATGCAATATACTTATGCATGGCTGAATTTATTGTGGCCTCTTTCACATCGCTTTGCATTCTAGAGAGGAGGTTTTTCATGGAGCAAACTAATAAGGTGGTAAACACGCATGAACCGTTAACTCGCCCTCATTTACTCGATCTTTATAAACACTACTGGTCGGTTAATCTAGCTGAGTTAGGTTTCTGCCATCAGTACCTCAATTTTTATACTGGTCTTCTCTCAGCTATTCTTGCTGCTACTATCCTTGGATTTCTCAATATAAAATTTGGTGACCTGCATGCGCTTGCCTTATTACTGGGCTCAGTGCTCATTGTCGTTCTCGCAATAAATGGTTACTCGACAGTACGAACGTTCTATCGCCGATTTGCAGAGGCATGGGTCACGACTATTAATATCGAGTCAATGTTGCAAATCAGGTATCCCAAAGAAAAACCTCTTACATTTGTTCCCGAGCCACTGTATAGCAGTTATGAGAAGAGCTTTCTAACAACATATTATTGGCCTAAAATAAGGGAGGTCTTTAACAAAGCCAGAGTAGAGAAATGGAAGGCAGAACAACTAGCTGAAGAACTTAGCAAAAAGGGTACGACTCTGTTCAATGCAAAAATTACCTTCTTCATTTTTGGGATGGTTGCTGCGATACTTTTTGTGGGGATTGTACTTGCCACAACTATCCCCAATCTTGTTCAGAAATGACAATATCCATCACGAATCAGCATACTAAGGCATCAGTACGAGGCTTTGCAGGTAAAGCTGAGTGCATCACTTGCTGGAAGAAATTGTTTGACAAGGGAGCAGGTTTACTCGACAAGATCAATAAGAAAAAATGTCATTTGTCAGGATTATAGTCGCATTCTGACCCAATTCCTGTCGCAGTATGAAGATAGAAAAAATGCAAGAGCGGCAATCCCTGCCACAATTCTTGTCGCTGCTTTCCTTCGTCTCATTTCTGCATTTCTCGAACCATTCCAACAGGTCATTTTTCTGCGAGGCGACAGCTATTGTGGCAGAAAGATGAACTAGCCTCTCAAGCCATGCCTTCAAGCAAGCGGCGACAGATTATGGGTCAGAATGGCCTTCCGGTAGTTTTGTACAGAAAACAACGATCTTATCAAAGTGGTATTAACTGCATCAAGTATTTTGAGCGGAGAATTCCAAATTAGCCTCAAAAGTATTGGCATAGACTTAATGATCGTTTACTATAATATGTGGCCTTTTAAGCTCATATGTTGCTTCGTGACAGCAGCGCTGTACGAGGCCAATTGGCAATGTTTGCAGAAGGAGTAACAGCAATCATGACAAACTTTTCTGAGGATCAGATACACCGACCGCTTTTCGAGGAGCCAACCGATGCGATTGAGCGGGGAGATGCCTGGGAAGAACCGCTGGGGTTTCTGGTTGGGGGATGGGCAAATATGTCGCTTCAGCAGTTGGCAGAACAGTATTTCGATGCCGCAAACGTGCTCACACAGCTTATTCTGAGTCATCAATTGGAGGACTATCGCCTTGCCAATCCCGCCCTGTTTCTCTACCGCCACGCACTAGAACTCTTGGTGAAGGCTGTCATGAGGGGGACGAAAACGGGGCATGACCCGGACAAATTGGCAGATGACTTGGTAGCGTTCGTAAAGCGCGAGTTTGACACAGACGTTCCTGATTGGATCATTGCCCGATTAAAAGAACTCGCCAAGATCGACCCAGGATCGACGGCATTCCGCTATAGTGAGAACCGGGACGAGACATCAAAGAAATACGTACCCGTTGACGGTGAGTTTCACGTTGATCTTCGCCATCTTCAACGCGTTATGAACGCTCTCAAGACAGCCCTTTCCGATTTACTCGATCCTGGCTATTTTGACTATTTGTTTTTTGCAAGGGAAATGTGGACCAATTTACAAACGAAAACTGCACCATTTTCAGGACTGAGCAAAACGACATTACAAACGAAAAGTGCGCCACTTTACACGTGAAATCTGCGCCAGGTCTCCTCTTCCTTCAAAGCTCTTCTGTTTCCTCCAGCTGGACCGCTGCTGGAGGAATCTGAGCCTCCTGTTCTTGCCGCTGCAGTTGCTGACGAAAGCGGAACGAGGTGCCCACAAATTCCAGGATCGTGGCCCGATGTGTGAGCCGATCCAGGAGAGCAGCTGACATGCGTTCATCGCCGCCCATCACACGGCTCCAATCAGCAAAGCGCAAATTGGTAGTCACAATCAGCGCCACGCGTTCATAGAGGGCCGAACTCTGACCAACATACTCCAGATCAGCATCATCCACAGCGCCAATTCATTCAAATCACGGCGCCCCACCACCCACTCCAGGGCCAGGTATTTCCCCTGCTGCGCGTTCTCAGCAAGCAAGGAGAGACTTACGTGGTTCTTCAACTGCCCTCTGGCGCCACGCAACAAGTGCCCCAGTGCTGGACCAATCAGTGCCCAGCCTTTCCCTGTCCACAGGTCGTGCCCTTATGGAGTGTGACCAGCGTTCGTTCGCTGCTTGCTATACTGAAGCAGCTACAGGATAGTCCGCACCACGAGGAGGTAACTGATGGATCTACCACCACCCATGTGGCTCACGTTTTCTCACCAGGCCCAGCGCGACCTGATCGCGCAGCTGGGCGAACTGCTGCATCGTCATCTACATGCCCAACGCATCGGAGGGACTCATGAGTCATGCTGCTTGTATTCTGCCTCATCATCTGAGCCGCACGGCGATGGTCTACGTGCGGCAGTCGACGCCCAAACAACTGCTGGTGCATCAAGAGAGTACGCGGCGGCAATATCAACTGGCCGAGCGGACCGCAGAGCTCGGCTGGCCGCAGCCGCGCATCGTGGTGCTGGATGAGGATCTGGGCCGCTCTGGCACCTCAAGTGAGGCTCGCCTGGGATTTCAGCGCCTGGTCTCTGCTATTGGGCTGGGTGAGGTCGGCCTGGTGCTGGTCACCGAAGTCTCGCGGCTCTCCCGCCTCAATAGCGATTGGCACCGGGTCCTGGAAGTGTGTGCCGTCTTTGACACCCTGCTTGCCGATGACGAAGGCATTTATGATCTACGCGATCCCAATGACCGCTTGGTCTTAGGGTTGAAGGGCACGCTCTTTGCCGCGGAATTGCATATTCTCCAGGCCCGCATGCGCGCTGGTCTTCTGAACAAAGCGCGCCGTGGGGCGCTCTCCCTGCGCTTACCTGTCGGACTTCGACGGCAGCCTGATGGCACCGTGGTGCTCGATCCCGATGAGCAGGTCCAATGGACGCTGCGCACCCTCTTTGAGCGCTTTGCCACCCTGAAAAATGCCCGGGCCGTCCAGCGCTCTTTTCAAGCCGAAGGACTGCTCATGCCCCGCTTCGTCCAGGATGGGACAGACCAGGGGCACCTGGTGTGGGTGAAGCCAACCTACCAGATGTTCACGCAAATTTTGACCAATCCCGTCTACGCTGGGATGTTTGTCTACGGGCGCCGCGTGCAACAAACTCGTCCAGGCGATCCGCCTCACAGTTTTGCCCATCGGTTGCCTGAAGAAGAGTGGGAGATTGTGGTGTCGGGCGTCTATCCCGCCTACATCAGCGAGGAGCAGTATGCGCGCAATCGGGAGCAACTGCGTGCCAATATGTACAACTTCATCCATCGCCACCCCGGCGCGCCGCGTGAAGGCACGGCCTTGGTGCAGGGACTGGTCCTGTGTGGCCGCTGTGGGCGACGCATGCAGGTCCAATACAGCAAGCATGGTCCTCGCTACGTCTGCCGGGATGCCGCCACCCGCTATGCGGACTCGACCTGTCAATCCTTTGGCCAACGGTACCTGGATGAAGCGGTCAGTGCGTGCTTCTTTGAGGCGATCAAACCGGCCCAGCTCGATATGTTGCTCGCGGCACTCTCGACCTTGGAGCAGGAACGCCAAACGCGCGAGCGAGGCTGGCAATTGCGGCTGGAACGGGCACGCTATGCGGTACGGCTGGCTGAGCGCCAATATGATGCGGTCGACCCGGAGAACCGCCTGGTGGCCCGTGAACTCGAAAAACGCTGGAATGAGGCCCTGGAGACCCTCGGCAACCTGGAACGAGAATATGCCGTGGCCCAGAAAACAACCCTGGTGCCCTTGACCCCAGAGGAGCAGGAAGCGGTCCGCCAGCTCAGCCAGGATGTGCCTGCCGTGTGGGAGGCCGAAACGACCACGATGGCTGATCGCAAGCGGCTGCTGCGAGGTCGTCTGTCCTCCCATTGGGTGGCATTGTCTCGCCGAAGCCTCCCTGGTGGAGCGTCTGCGCGAGTTCGCCAGTCGTCTGCCGGACCATCAAATTGCCGAGCTGCTCAATGCCGAAGAGGTGCGCACGCCGACAGGCAAACCCTGGACGGCTGGGCGAGTGGCCAGCCTGCGCAAGCAGCACGCCATTGCCAGTGCATGTCCAGTCGAACCTGGAGCCGTCGCGGTGCGGGGTGATGGCCTGATCTCGACCGCGGAAGCGGCCAGGCGGCTGCAGATCTCATCGTCGCTCGTGCATGTATGGGTGGGGCATGGTGTGCTCACCGGCGACCAGCGCGGTGCTGGATCAGATCTATGGGTGCGCCTGAGCGAGCAGGATCTCGTCCGTCTCAGCGGCCAGATGCCATGTGCTGACTTTCCCTCCATCCGTGACCTGATGCGCCTCCATCAGTGTTCGGCTAAGGAGGTCTGGCAGTATGTGCGACGAGGCGACTATCTGCCGTATCGGCGGCGCGCCGGTCACCGCTGGGAATGGCGCTTTTGCCACCAGGATTGTCCCAGAGAGAAGCCATGAGGTACAATGAAGCAACGGACCGATTCCGCCGTCTAGTTCGAGCTCTGAGCAAGAGAGGGATGCATTATGAATAACGAGGTGTGACCAACTCAAAGAAATGGTGTGCCTGCCCAGGCGACAGTTTGGTGTAGCCCACCTCATCAATGATCAGCACACTGGGAGTGCTGTAGCGACGCAGCCGCTGACGTACCAGACCCGGATAGGAAGCCGTATCCAGCGCCTCAGCCAGCTGCGTGAGCGTGGTGAACAAGGCCGAATAGCCCGCTGCCAGCGCCTTGACCGCAAGCGCCAGGCTGAGGTGCGTTTTCCCCGTGCCCGGGGGCCCGAGAAACACGACATTTGTGGCGCGCTGCACAAAGGAGAGATCGGCCAGTTCCCACAGCAACCGTTCGGACAGGCTAGGCTGGAAGGAAAAGTCAAAGGCCTCCAACGTTTTGACGACTGGGAGATGGGCAGCCGCCATGCGGCGTGCTGCGGCACGACGATCAC
>WNGD01003683.1_pt1 | contig 22063 bp, 25 predicted proteins | sample 5400671 | NCBI WGS metagenome assembly WNGD01 (sample SAMN13153369, study PRJNA577476) | soil metagenome | isolation source: 40 cm soil or saprolite under grassland replicate 2 | place: USA:California | collected 2016-06-15 | reverse complement strand
CACGGCGAGGGAAGGCCCACGGTCGCCGACCTGCGCGAGTACCTTTGAAGAGCCATATAGGTGGGTTCCGGAAGGAGGGTTTCATGCCGCTTTACATGTCCACCTTTGGCTACAAGCCTGAGGTCTGGGCGGGACTCGTGAAGAGCCCTGAGAATCGGGAGAAGGCGGTCAGCCAGATCCTTGAGGAGGCGGGCTGCGAGCTCCGCGGGCTCTGGTATGCCTTCGGCGAGGCGGACGGCTTCGCGCTCATCGAGGCGCCGGACAACACGACGGCGGCTGGCCTGGCGATCGCGATCACCTCGAGTGGTGCGTTCCGCAAGTTCGCGACGACGCCCGTGATGACCCAGGGCGAGATGCTCGACGCGCTCCATGTCGCTTCTAACATCCACTACGTCGCGCCAGCCGAGTCCGTCCACGCCTAGTCGCAGTGCAGCGGGAGCCGGGCTCATCTCGGCTCCCGTTTGCATTCCCCATAGGCATCAGCCGACCATCTGTTAGCTGGTCGCGCCGGTAGACCTTCTCCGCAGAGGCGCCGCGTTCGTCTACGACGCTGTCGCAGTTCCAACAAGGAGCGACACCCGGACAAAGCGCGACACCGGGACCGCGAGACGTGCCACACGCCGATTGCAGGCACCGTCATCGTTGGGGCACCAGATCCGACGTCCCAGGCTAACGTGGCCGCCCGTCACGCCGCGTGTAGCGAGGCGACGCCGCCCGACGACGTCCGCCATGGCAACAGCTATCGGGCTAAGCCTGGTTGGTTAGGGTGGGCCTGGGATGGAGCGCCGGGTGACGGTGGAGTTCGGTCCTTCGCGGTCGAAACGATTCGCGAAGGCGGTGGCCGAGGCTCGCAGCGGCGCCGGCGAGTGCAGCGAGGTGCGCCGGGCAAGCACCGGACAAGTATCGTCCTAGGGACCGACTCCACCGCCTACACCGGGCGTGGCCCGATTGCTGGAGCGCGTTTGCCACTGGCGCGCGACCGAGGTGTACGAGGCGAATGAGCTGGTTTCACGAGGCGAATGAGCTGGTTTCGGCCTACCACGCCAGGGAGATGGCCTGGTGCGCCTCCTCTCAGCTCAACGCGTTCCGCGACTGCCGATTCCGCTTCTACCACGGGATCTTCCCCGCTGTTCCCTCTGCCCCTTGTTCGATGCCGAGCGAGCGATCCGGGACGTGTTGGGAGAAAACCCGCCTCCGGGGATGGTGCTAGAGATCGCCCTTGATCCCAGCCTTCAGGCCCTGCTCCGCGGTGAACTGCCAGCGCACCTCTCTCCGGGATCCGACCCTGGCTTCGAGATCCCCGACTTCCCGCCCGAGGAGTGGGATGAGCTCGCAGGCGCAGAACCACCGGACTGAAGCCTCCATGGCCGGACGGGGCGCAGTCGTAAGCGGGTCCCGGCGACAGGGCCGGACAAGGCCGCGTGGTGGGGCTGTGGGGTTAGAGGTGGGAGGTCAGGCCCGCGCCGGACGCGTCGCCCTCGCCGTCGACGGCGGCTTCTTCGGCCCCTGCTCCCTCCTTGGCGTTCTCGTACCAGCTGTAGGCGTACTTCCCGTCGTCCAGATCCTTGGCGAATTTCGTCAACTCCAGCGGGTGGAACGTGTCGCACATCACCGCGAGCTCGTGCGTCTCGTGCGTGCCAATCGACTTCTCCGCGAGACCCGGCTGCGGCCCGTGCGGCAGGCCTGACGGGTGCAGGGTGATCGAGCCGACGTCGACGCCTCTCCGCGAGCCGAACTTCCCGGAGACGTAATAGATCATCTCCTCGGACTGCAAATTCGAGTGGTGATACGGGATCGGCACCGCGAGCGGATCGAAGTCGAGTTTCCGCGGACAGAACGAGCAGATCACGAAGTTCCGACCCTGGAACGTCTGGTGTGACGGCGGCGGCTGGTGGATGCGGCCTGTGATCGGCTCGAAATCGTGGATGGAGAACGTCCAGGGATATAGAAAACCATCCCACCCCACAACGTCGAAGGGGTGGTAGTCGAGAAGGTACGTTTGGTAGCCGCCGCGCACGCGCACCTTGACTGGGAACTCCCCTTTGTCGCGATGCGTGTTCAGCTCCGTCGGCGGATGGATGTCGCGGTGGTAGTACGGCGCACCCTCGAGCAACTGCCCGTACTGGTTGCGGTAGCGCTTCGGGATCTCGATCAGACCTGGAGTCTCGAAGACGAGGTACCGCTGCTCGCCCTCCGGCTTGAACCGGTACGTCGTGCCGCGCGGGATGACGATGTAGTCGCCGTCCTTGTACGGGACGTTCCCGAAGTTCGTCTCGAGCGCGCCGGTGCCCTCGTGCACGAAGACGACCTCGTCGCCCTCGCCGTTGCGGAAGAAATAGTCCATCTGCTCTTTCGGGCGCGCGAGCGAGATCTCGACGTCGTTGTTCCACATCAGCAGGCGGCGTCCGCTGATCTCGTCGCCCTCGGCGTCGATGTCGTACGTCCTGAAGTGACGGTGCGCATGGGCGTCGGGGACCCATTCGTCGCGCTTGATCTCCTCGAAGTCGCCGATCTTCATCACACGGCAGGGCGACTGGAGGTGGTACAGGATCGACTCCATTCCGACGAAGCCCTCCATCCCCATCACCTCTTCGGTCAGGAGCGTTCCGTTGTCGCGGAACTGGATGTGACGCTTGCGAGGGAGGTCGCCGAGACGCTGGTAGAACGGCACGACTAGAGGATAACGACGGCCGCACGGGCGAAGCCCGCACGGCCCTTTACGGCGCCGCCCAGTCGGCGCCTTGGACGGCCATAGCGGCGAGGCGGCTACCGATCGCGGGCGCGAACTTGAAGCCGTGCCCACTGCACGCGGAGCCGATCACGACCTTGCCGCGGCGCTCGAGGATGAAGCGCTCGTCCGGAGTGGTCGTGTACATGCACGTCTCCGCCCCAACCGGATCAGGGTCGGCATCGGGGTACGTGCGGGCGACCCACTCGGCGACGCGCTCGACCACCGCTGGATCGGGCCCGCCTGGCTCGTCGGGACCGAGAGGGGCTCCGCCGTGATGCACGCCGGCCTTCAGGCCGTGCAGCGGGTCGTGCAGCGAGTAGACCAAGTGACCGCGCGTCTCCGGATCCAGCTGCGCGACTACCGGAAGCGGGGCGCCTTCCCGGCGGAAGTACGCCAGCGTCTCGCGCGTGGTGCGGACAGCCAGGTCCGGGAAGAAGTCCTCGATCCACGGGCCGGTGGTCACCACGATCACGTTTGCGTCGAGTTCGTCGAGAGACTCGACGCGCGTCTCCTCCTCGAGGCGGGCGCCGTGCGCCAGCGCGCCGTCGACGAAGGCTCGGTGCGCGAGGTCGGCGCGGACGATGCCGGCCTCCGGCTGGAAGAGCACCGTCCACCCGTCGGGCACGCCGACCGGCCAGCGGCTCCGTGCTCCATCCGCATCGAGCAGTTCGTACTCCGCTCCGGCGGCCGCCAGCGCGTTTGCCGTGCTCTGTTCGGAGCTCCTGACGAGCTCGAGGAGGCCGTTCAGCTCGAGCAGCTCCTGCCCAGACTCTTGCTCGAGCTCCCGCCAGCCCCCGAAAGCCTCCTTCGCGAGCTCGACGAACTCGACCTCCGGGTACGCAAGCCGGACGATGCGCGACCGGCCGTGGCTCGAGCCGTGCTCGTGGCCGACGCGGAACTGCTCGAGGAGCAGAACGTCCCGTCCCTCGCGCGCCAGCGCGTACGCAGTCGCGGAACCCATGATCCCCGCACCGACTACGACGACCTCGGCTTGCATCCGACTCAAGCTACGCGGTTCCGCAGGGTGCCGATTCCCTCGATCTCCAACTCGACAACCTCGCCGCGCCGCAGCCAGCGGCCGTCGCCGTGCTCGAGGATGCAGCCGGTTCCGACGGTGCCAGAGCCGAGGACGTCGCCGGGCCGCAGGTGCGTGTTACGCGCGGCTTGCGCAACGATCGCGTCCCAGGAGTGGTACATGTCCGCGAGGTTCCCGCGTGACCGCTCCTCGCCGTTGACGCGCGCGATCATCCTCCCGCTCGTCCCGTCGAACTCGTCGGGGGTCACGAGGATCGGCCCGAGGCTCGTGGCGAAGTCCTTCCCCTTGGCGGGACCGAGCCCCACCTTCATCTCGGCCCGCTGGAGATCGCGTGCGGACCAGTCGTTCATGATCGTGAAGCCGGCGATCTGTTCGTCCGCGCCGATGATCGCCGCAGCCTCGAGCTCGTAGTCCAGCTCCTTCGTGTCGGGCGGGTACGGGATCTCGTCTTCCGCCCCGTAGATCGCCGCGGGGTTGGAGAAGTAGAAGACCGGCAGCTCGTACCACTCCGGCGGCACCTCCTGTCCGCGCAGCGCGCGGGCGGTCTTGACGTGCTGCTCGAACGCGTAGAAGTCACGGACGGAGGGTGGGTGCAGCACGGGCGGGCGAAAGTCGACCTCGGCGAGCGGATACTCCGCGTGCCTGCGGGCCGTGCCGCCACCGGTGAAGAACGCCTGCAGCGTTTGCGCCGCGAGCTGGACGACGGTGTCGCCCTCGATGATCCCTGGCCAGCCGCGCTCGAGCTGCAGGTCGCGCGGAGTGAACATGCAGAGTCTCATGACGCTCTCGTCACGATTACGCACCCGTGCCTGGCACCGGGACATGTCCGGCGAGCCCACATGTCAGCAGAGAACGCTGAGCCGCGGGCGTCACTCGTAACAGTTTCGTACCCGTGCCTGGCACCGGTACGTTCCGGAAGCCCACCCCGTATCACGGCTCCGTGTGCACGATCACGTCGGCGATGTCGGGACGCGCGCGGCGGATTCGCTCCTCGATCTCGCTGGCACGGGCATGCGCTTCGGCCAACTGGCTCGACGGATCGAGCCCCAGCGTCAGGTAGGCAAGCAGTCCCTCGTCGGTGCGGACGAAGCGCAGCTCACGCGGCTGCTGCCCCGTTACCTCGCGCACGATGCGGAGGACGACCTCGCGTTCGGCTTGGTCGTCCACGATCGGCTTTCCTTCCACGGCCTCGCCGAGCGGCTCGATGTGCGTCTGCACCGAGTCGACCTCCGGGACGGCGGCCGCGATCGCGCTCTCGACCTGGTTCGCCACCTCGTGCGCCTCCTCGAGCGTCACCTCGCCGGGAAGCTTCAGGTGCAGCGACACCTCGGTCCGCCCACCGACGTCGAGGACACTGACGTTGTGCACCTCGCGCACGGATGGAACGCCGAGCGCCGCCGCATGTGCCCGGTCGCGGATGGCCGCCTCGTCCTCCTGCGGCTCGACGTGAACGACGACGTCGCTTCCAGGCAAGGCCGCGGTGAGCGCATCCTCCACGCGGTCTGCCGCTGCATGACCCTGCCCCACGGCAGCGCCCGGCGGGACTGCGATGACCACGTCCATGAACTGCCGCGGTCCTGCCTGCCGCATGCGGAGTCGCTTCAGCGTCACCGGCGGCTCGACCTGGGCGAGCGCCGCGCGGGCCGCCTGCTCTGCATCGGCCGGGGCGCGATCCATCAGGACGTCGATGTTTCGTTTCATCAGCCGCGCGGCAGCAAGCAGCACGAGGACGGCGACGAACAGCGCGGCGGCCGAGTCCGCGCCCTTGTGCCCCTCGCGCACGAGCACGAGCCCGACGAGCACTGCGACCGATCCGCCGAGATCGCTGGCGAAGTGCAGCGCGTTCGACGCCAGCGCCGCGCTTCGGTAGCGGCGTGACGCTCGCCAGAGGATGAACGTGCGACTGATGTCGACCACGATCACGATTCCGATGACCGCGAACGCGTACCACCTGGCCTCCACGGACGCGTTGCGCCCACCTACGAGATGGGTGATCGCCCGCCAGGCGATGAAGAAGCTTGCTGCGACCAGGATCGCCGCCTCGGCCAGCGCGGAGAGATGCTCTGCCTTGCCGTGGCCGTACTGATGAGCGACGTCAGCGGGCCTCACGGCCACACCGACCGCGAAGAAGGTCAGCAACGCCGCGACGAGATCGGTGCCGGAGTGCAACGCCTCCGAGATGAGGCCCAGGCTGTGCGAGGCGAGGCCTGCGCCGAGTTTGAGCAGGATGAGCAGGATGGCCGCGACCACCGAGACGAGCGCCGTCCGTCGCTGAGGATCCACCCGGCTAGTGAAACAGAAGAGCCCGCCGGTGAGGCGGGCTCTCCTGAACTACTTCGTATGCTGGAAGCTACGAGCTGGCGATGTCGCCCTGGAAGTGCTCGACGAGTGACGTACCCGAGCCCTTGCCGCGGTCCTGCCAGTGGCGCACGATCAACCGCGGCCGATTCGCCTGGCGGCTCGGCGCCGTGTAGTTGTAGTTGAACTTGCAGTCCGTGCTGTTCGTCGCCCCGTCGCACGTGAATACGGCGCCCGCGCCGAAGAATGTCGAGATGAAGTTGCTCGTGAAGCACGCAGCGATGCAGGTCGCCTTCTTGTTGAACGTGCCGCCGGTGATCGTGCCCTCGAGATAGCCACCGAAGCGGCCCGTCACCCCGGCGCGAATGAGCTGGCCGTGCTTGCTCTTGTTCGCGGGGCAGTTGCCCGGGCTTTTGCCGAGAGCAGTCGTGAACGTCCCCTTGTCGACCCTGCGGAGCCGGAAGGTGCCATCACCGTTGTCGTGCACCCGATACGTCCGCGTCTCCGTCAGCGTCGCCCACCCGTCGGTCGAGTCGCAGCGGCGGTCAGTAGTCGTGAGCGAGAAGCTGAACTTGTTCTTCCCCTGTGCCTTGCCCTTGCCGTTATCGCCAGGGTCGGCGAGGCCGGACGCCGCGAGCGTTAGAACCCCGACGAGCAGGACGAACGGAATGATGAGTCGGCGCATCTGTTTCCACCTCTTTTGCTGGGAATTTAGTGTCCGTGGAGTAGATGCCCGGAGACCCCCGGCCTTGCGGTCTGCGCGGGAACTTAGGTGGCGCTGAGGGTCACTCAGAGATTGCCGCGAAGGGCCTGCTCGCGCTCGATCGCCTCGAACAGCGCCTTGAAATTCCCCTCCCCGAAACCGCGTGCGCCGTGGCGCTCGATCACCTCGAAGAAGAGCGTCGGGCGATCCTGTGCGGTCTTCGTGAAGATCTGGAGGAGATAGCCGTCCTCGTCCCGGTCGGCAAGGATCCGCAGCCGGCGCAGATCGTCCCAGTCCTCGCCGATCTCGCCGACCCGGTCGCCAACGTCCTCGTAATACGCGTCGGGCGTCGAGAGGAAGACGATCCCCTGGTCCTCGAGCGTCTCGACCGTGCGAACGATGTCCTCCGACTGCAGCGCGACATGCTGGACCCCAGGTCCTCCGAAATACTCGAGGTACTCCTCGATCTGGCTCTTCCGCTTGCCCTCGGCCGGCTCGTTGATCGGGAACTTGATCTTTCCCTCGCCGTCGGCCATCACCTTCGACATCAGCGCCGAGTACTCGGTGTGGATCTGCTCGTCGGCGAAATGAATGATGTTCGTGAAGCCCATCGTGCGCTCGTAGAACTCGACCCAGTAGTCCATCCGGCCGAGCTCGACATTCCCGACCACGTGGTCGATCGCCTTCAGGCCGACACCGGTCGTCGGCCGGCCGTTCGTCCGCGGCAATTCCTGGAAGCCGGGGAGAAACGGGCCGTTGTAGTCCTTGCGATTGACGAACGTGTGGACGTTCTCGCCGTAGGTCGCGATCGTCGCCAGCTCGACGCGCCCGAAGTCGTCTTCGACCCAGCGGGGCTCGACCACGCCGCGGGCGCCGCGCTGCACGGCCTGGCGATACGCCTCACCTGCATCCGGAACGGTCAGCGCCGTGTCCTTGACGCCGTCTCCGTGCACGCACGCGAAGCGGTTGATCGCACTGTCGCCGCGCAAACCGCTCGTCAAGACGAAGCGGATGTCACCCTGTTCGAGCAGGTAGGACGCACGGTCGCGCACGCCCGTCTCCGGCCCGGCATACGCCGTCTTGGTGAAGCCGAACGCGGTCTCATAGTAGAAGGCCGCCTGCTTGGCGTTACCGACATAGAGCTCGAGGTGGTCCCACCCGTCGATGGGCATGAAGTCCGCGTTCTGAGCCACGCCCTTAGCTTACTCGGCAGCTACGAGGACCGGCCGCTGCCGCGGCGCCAGCACGATCCCGCCCGCGATCGCCACGCCGCCCACGATCTGCAGCGTGGTGATCGGCTCCGACAGCAGCGCGAGCGCGACGAGCGCGGCGAGGAACGGCTGCAGGTTGGCGAACAGCGACGCCCGCGAGGGGCCGACGCGGTCGATGGCCGTGAACCAGAGCAGGTTCGTGATCACGAGCGGCCCGAGGACGGCGAACGCGAAACCGATCCACACGAGCGCGCCGAAGTGGAAGCTCTGATCCGCAAGTTGGCGCGACCCCGCGGCGAGTAGCGCGACGGTGGCGGCGAGCAGGATGACGGCGCTCAGCCTGAACGGCGAGTACCTGCGCATGAGCGGACCGATCGCGACGGAATAGGCGGCCCACGTGGCCGAGCCGACCAGTGCGAGCAAGTCACCCTTCAGGTTGGACGACACATTCCCGCCCGACCCGAGCGCGACGAGCGCAACTCCGGCGAAGGAGAGACCGGCGGCGATCCAGAAGCGAGGCGGCAGGTGCTCGACGCCGCTCCCACGGGCGAAGAGCGCTGTGAAGATCGGCAGCGTCCCGAAGATGAGCGCCACCGTCGTCGCGGTCGTGAAGCGCAGCGCGTAGACGAAGCTCAACTGGTTGCCGAAGAGGACGGCGGTGCAGAAGACGACGATCGGCAGGTCGCGGCGCGCGATGCGCACTGACCCCTCCCAGGCAAGCGTGATGCCGGCGAAGATGACGCCCGCGCACGCATAGCGGATCGACGAGTAGGCGAGCGGGTGGAACCCGTGTTCGAGGATGTACTTCGAGACGGTGAAGTTGAGCGCCCAGAGACAGACCGTCGCGAGCAGCATCAGATCGGCGTTCGGGCGGCGCACGGAGGCCGCACGCTACCGCCTCATATCCCTCAATCGAGGGAGAGGTGCGGCCGCAGAAAGCCGACTCCTAGAAGGTGCCCCTGCGCACCGTCTGTTGGCTCCTGCTTGCCATCGTTGCCGGTTCGACGATCGGCTTCAAGCTTGCCCTGCCCGGCTCCGATTCAGTCCCGGTCCCGGCCGCGTCGGCCACTCCCTATGCGGCGCAGTCGCGGCTCACCTTCGCTCCCCCGAACGGACGACCGGTGTCCCCGGTTGGCCTCGACACCGGCGGGCGGTCGAGCCCGGGTCTGCAGCACCTCTCCGGAACCGCCGGACGAGCCGGCGCGACCTACGGCTCGCGATCCAATGCAGGCAGCGCCCCCGACGCCACTTTCAACTCGCCGTACGTCAGCGATCTGAGGTTCCTCGCCCTCCCGAGCGTCGTGACCACTCCGCCGGCAGCCGACTCGCCCGGCGACACGACGTCGACCACGACGACCCCTGCCGCGCCCACCGGCCCTCCGCCTGAGATCGAGAACGTACACACCCTCTCCCTCACCCCGTTCTCCGCGACCCTCGCCTGGCGGACAAACGTGCCTGCGACGTCGCGCGTCGCCTACGGGCTCGATGCGCCGGTCCTCTGGACGGCACCGAGTGTCGCAACCACCGAACACCAGGCGACCCTCACCGGCCTGACCTTCTCGCGGTCCTACAAGGTCGCCGTCACAGCCGCCTCCGAAGGCGGCCCCGGAAGTGTCGACGAATACCTCCTCACCACTCCCGCTCTCTCCGGTCCCGTGCAAGCGACGACTGCCGGCGGGGTCATCCTGCTCGACGGGCAGCCGTCCTTCCCGAAGATGGTCTGGGCTCAATGCCCCGACGCCGTCGCGCCAAATCTCGCCGTCGGCATCGACCTCTTCATGGGCAACGGCTGCGGTACCGGGGCCGACCTTGCGAAATGGGTCGCCGGAAGAGCCTTCGTGCTCGCCGACGCACAGGCGCCCGCAGCCGCACGGGCCGGCACCGTCGGGACACACCTGCCCGACGAATGGGACACGCATCTTCCGGGCGACCTGACGACCGCAGACGCGCTGCGGCTGGTCCCGGAGACCCCAGGCTCGGGCCCGCGGTTCCTCACGCTGACCAATCACTTCTACAGCCGGGCCAACCCGCTCCCGCAAGGAAGGGGGATGTATCCCGCGCTCGCCGCGAGCGCCGACGTGCTCGGGTTCGATCTCTACCCGTTGCAGAACTGGTGCCGCTGGGACAGCTTCGGCGACGTCTTCGACTCGCAGCTCGACCTCGTCGCCCTCGGCCGTGGCCGGCCGACGTTCCAGTGGATCGAAGCGCGCCGCATGGACTGCATGGGAACGCAACTCGACCCGACTCCCGAGACCGTTCGCGCAGAGTCCTGGCTGTCGATCGCCGGCGGCGCGCACGCGATCGGTTACTTCCCGAACAACTGGAGTGTCGACGTGGGCGCGGAGATCGCCCGCACGAATCACGAGATCCAGTCGCTCGTCCCTGCCCTCGTCGAGCCCCCGATCGCAACGAGCGTCGCGGTGGGCAGCCCCGTGGAGGCGGGGGGCCGCGAGCACAACGGCGCCGTCTACGTGATCGCCGTCAATGCCAGCCGCGGCCCCGCAAGGGCCTCGATCAACGTCCCGGCGCTGGGCGACCGCGTGCTCCGGAGCCTCGACGGCCAGCAGACCGTCACGGCGAGCGGTGGGACGTTCACAGACTCGTTCGGACCCCTGGAAGTGCGCGTCTACGTCGCCTCGCCGGTTCAGGGCTAAGGCAAGTTAGGCTTCCTCGCATGCGGGAGCCCACCAAAGAGGACGTCGACGCCCTCGTCGGACCGGCGACGCCGCACTTCGCCCCCCAACTCCGTGCCCGCGTCGAAGAGCTCGTGCTGCACCTCCCGGACGGGCATCCCGTGAGGAGGTACGCACAGGAGAAGATCGAGTTGCTCGAGCGGCTCGCCTTCGCTTCCTCGAAGGCCGAGGACGGCCCGCGCGAGCCGCGGTCGAGGCCGGGGTGGGAAGAGATTCCGAGCACGGCGCCCGCGCGCGACCCGCTCCCCGGTCGGAAATGAATCCGGCCAGAGGCGCTCGCTTGCGACGCCGACCTCTGGAGGCCGGATCGGCCTTGCCGAGCCGGCCGTTTCCGGTCTTGACGAACCCATTTCGCAATGCGTGAGAAACGCCGCTCCGTCGTCGTGACGGGCGGGACGCGGGGAATCGGGAAGGCGATCGCGCTTCGGCTCGCCTCTGACGGCGCGTCGCGCATCGTCCTCGGGTACATGCGGAACGACAAAGCAGCCGAGTCTGCAGCGGAAGAGATCCGCGCGGCCGGTGCCGAACCCGTGCTCGTGCGAGGCAACATCGCGTCGGAGAGGGTGATCGCCGAGCTCGCGTCGCACGGGCCCCACACGGTCGTCGTGCACAACGCGGCCACCGGCGTGATCGAGCCGGCGCTCGAGACGGAGGACAAGCACTGGGATTGGACGCTGAACGCAAATGCGCGCGCGCTGCTATCGCTCACGCGCGCCTGCGCGCCAGACATGGAGAGCGGCTCGTCGATTGTCGCGATCTCTTCGCTCGGCGCGCAGCGGGTACTGGAGAACTATGTGCTTGTCGGGACGTCAAAGGCTGCCCTGGAATCGGTCGTGCGCTATCTCGCCGTCGAGCTCGCTCCGCGGGGCATCCGCGTCAACGCCGTGTCCGGTGGAGTGGTCGAGACGGAAGCGCTCGATCACTTTCCCAATCGTGAAGAGATGCTGCGCTCAGGGAGGACACGAACACCGGCTGGCCGCCTGGCCGAGCCCGCCGACATCGCAGGCGCGGTCGCATTCCTCTGCTCGCCCGACTCACAGATGGTGCGCGGCCAAACGCTGATCGTCGACGGCGGCTACTCGCTGCTCGCCTGATGGAACCGACTGACCACAACAGGCGGGCGTGGGACGAGATTCACCGACAACGAGCGGAAGCGCTCTCCGGCGAGCGCGGCCTTCCGAAGCAAGTGCGAGGCGCGCTTGCCGACCTCGAGAAGAAGCGCGTCCTCGACCTGCAATGCGGCACGGGAGAGTCGACCGCCGAGCTTGCGGAGCTCGGAGCAATCGTCACCGGCGTCGACTCCTCCGGGCAGGCGCTCGAGCTGGCACGCGAACGCTGGCCCTCCATCCTCTGGGTGCAGGCCGATCCGCAAGCGCTGCCCGCAGAGTTGCGGCGCGGGCGCTTCGACCTCGTCTACGCCGGGCTCGGGTCGCTTCTGCCGATCACCGATCTCGAGGACTGGATGCGCGGCATCGCGGCGGCGCTGCGCTCCGACGGTGAGCTGCTGCTCTTCGAGGAACATCCCGTCGCGCTGTGCGTCGACGGACTGATGCACTGGCGTGAGAGCTACTTCGCCGAAGGGTCGCGACGGCTCGGCCAGATCGTGAACGCCGCGGCACGCGCCGGTCTCGCGCTCGGCGCGCTCGAGGAGTATCCGTCCCGCAGCGACGGCTTCCGCCGCCACGATGCGCGAATTCCCGGCACGTTTCTGCTCTACGTCCGGAAGGCCTGAGCCGTTTGGCAACCGCCGCGGCAGGGGACGTCTGAACCGTGGGACTTCCAGTCAGCCTGATCCTGATCGCCGTCGGCGCAATCCTGGCCTTCGCCGTCAACCAGAGCGATCCCAATCCGCCGGTCGACATCGACGTCGTCGGCTGGATCCTGATGCTCGTCGGGCTCGCCGGCTTGCTCCTCTCACTCCTCCTGTGGGAGCGCCTGGGACCCGGCGCTTTCGGCTGGCACCGTGGCTATCCCGCCGGCGGGCCGCCTCCCGAACCCGGCCCGACCCGCCGTACCGTCGTGGAGGAAGAGGAAGCGCCGCCGCCTCCCGCAGGTCCGCCGCCGCCCTAGCGGGCCAACCGCCGCAACGCTTCGTCCAATTCGTCGTCAGCCAACGTGAACGGCGGCGCCGCCTGGATCAACGCGGGGTGTCCTTCCGACGCGGGAATCGGAATCACGAGCACGCCGGCGCGCCATGCCTCGGCCGCGTTCTTCCGCTTTGTTCGTAAGAGGCCTTTGCCGTGCCACCCGGCCGCTGCAAACCGCCCTGACAAAACCGCGATGCGGGGCAGCAGCTGCGGCACTTCCTCCAGGACGACAAGCGCGGCCGCGCACGCGAGCGGATTGCCGCTGTGCGTGTGCGTGTACAGATCTTCCTCGCCGAAGTCCCACACGTGCTCGAGATCGGTCTTCACGAAGAGCGCCGCCGAGATCGGCAACCCACCGCCGAGCGCCTTGCCGACGCAGAGGACGTCTGCGACTTCGGAGCCCGGCCACATCTCGCCGATGCGGCCCAGGCCGGTGAAGATCGCGTCGACCACGAGCAGCGCGCCCGCCTTGTCGCAGCGCTCCCGCAACGCCGGCAGGAAATCGTCCGGCGGGACACGTGCACCCGCGCGTCCCTGAACCGGCTCGACGATTACGACTCCGGCGTCGTCGGGCAACGCCCCGGGATCCTCACCGTACGTTCTTCGATGCACGGGTCCCGGCAGCCAGGGCGCAAACGGCTCGCGGAAGCGCTCGAGCCCGGTCGCGGCGAGCGCCAGCAGACCCGTGCCATGGTACGCGGCGTCGAATGCGACGATTCCCGGCTTGCCGGTCGCGAGCAGTGCGGTGCGCAATGCGATCTCGACGGCGTCCTCGCCGGTGACGCCGAGCTTCGCGGGCCACGGGAGCGCGCCGCGGAACCGCTGAGTCACTTCTGCCTCTGCCAGGTCGCCGAGCGCATGAACGACAGGGGCGTCGTGGATCGCCTCGACGATGCGCGGATTGCGATGCCCGAGCGCCGCAACGCCGAAGCCGCCGGTCAGGTCGATGAACTCGCGCCCGTCCGCGTCCCAGACGCGGCAGCCCTCAGCCCTCGCCCAGATCACCTAAGGCGCCGTTTGCGGTGCCGACCTCAGGACGCGCGGGCTCCGCGCACGCGTCCGTCTGAAATGACCGGTCGACCCGATCGAACTCACCCGGAACGGCTAGAACCGTTGCGACGGCCGATCAGGCGCCCGAGCGTGTCGGCGGCTATGTAGCCGGCGATCTTCGGGTTCTCCTGGAGGCGCCGGAGCGAATACGCGTACCAGTGGCGCCCGAACGGGATGTAGATGCGCAACCGATGGCCTTCCTGCACGAGCTCGTCGCCGAGTTGGGGTCGTACGCCGAGCAGCATCTGGAACTCGTACTCGTCGCGCGACAGGCCGCGTTCGGCGACGAGCCGCCGACCCTCGTCGAGCAGCCACTCGTCGTGAGTCGCGATCCCGACGTACGAGCCTGCATCCAGCAGCGCCTCGAGGGCGCGTGCGTATGCGGCACGCACCTCGTCGAAGTCCTGATACGCCAGCCCGGGCGGCTCGACGTAGATCCCTTTACAGAGGCGAACGCTCGGCTTCAGATCGGCGAGCGCCGCGATGTCGTCATCCGTTCGCCGCAGCATCGCCTGCAGCACGACGCCGACGTTGTCGCGGCCCTGCTGCCGCAGTTCGCGATACAGCCGCAGCGTGGCGTCAGTCGTGGACGAATCCTCCATGTCGATGCGCACGAAGTTCCGGCGCGACCCAGCGTCGTCGACGACGACCCCCAGGTTCACGCGGCAGAGGTCGTAGTCGAGGTTCAGCCCCAGAGCGGTGAGCTTGACGCTGACGTTCGCATCGAGCCCGCAATGCTCGATGTCGGCGAAGACGTCCTGGTAGGCGCGCACTATTGCCGCCGCCTCGTCCTCGTTCGTGATCTCCTCGCCGAGGACGTCGATCGTCGCGAGCTTCCCCTCTGCGTTGACGTGCCGGACGGTCTTGCGCGCGTCCCTCAACTCGGGTCCTGCGATGTAGCGCTCGGAGAGCTTCTGCACGAGCGGCCGCGGGACGGCCGGAAGCATGCGAACGATCGCGCGGTCGAAGATCGCCAAGGGCGGCGGGATGTTATCGCTCGCGCATGAAGCCCTGACGCGCCGCGCTGACAAGCGCGACTGCCTCAGGGAAGAGCACCCGCATCGCGTCGCGGAGCGCGATTGCCTGCTCGTCGGGCGTGCCCGCCGGCTGGAGCTGCGAGAGCGCCGCGCCGGTCAGTTCGACCGCAGTGTTCAGCGTCAGCGTGGCGAACTGCTCCCGCTGGGTCTCGTGCACGGACGCTGCCTGCTGCTCCGCGAACTCCCGCAGGCCGCGCAGAAGATCCTCCGGGTCGCCGCCCAGGGGGAAGCTGAATCCACCTTCCATGTTCACAGCATACGGACCCCTCACCAGCTAAGGCGTCGACTCGGCGACGCCGCCTGGAGGCGCGTGGGCTCCGCCCGCGCCGCCGTCCTATGCCCGCCGTGGGTTTGAGCGTCCTCTCGCATCAGGGCGACATTTCGCGTTAGGGTCGGCGTGTGGAGGAGCGGGCAGGGACTGGCCTCGAATGGATCCTCCGAACGTTCTCTGGTTCGCCGGCACGTACGCGATCGCCGTCGCGTCGTACGCGCTGCTCGGCGCGCTGCCCGAATCGCACTCGAGTGTCTGGATCTTCGTCGCGGCGATCGCGCTTCTGCTGGTGTACTCCGCGGCGTCGCACGGCCTGTTGCGGCATGGGTGGTTGGTTCCCAGTGGTCTCGCCGCTGCCCTGGCAGTTGCGATGGTTCCCGCGGTCGGCGTGGGCTTCCTCCGCCTGATCGACGTCTGGTCGAGCAACATGCCGCTGACCGACTTCAACCGCAGCGCTGTTGTTGTAGGGATCGTAACGGCGATCGCCGGGCTGATCGCATACTGGCTGACCCGCTTCTCGTTTCTCTTCTTCACGGTCGTCACGGCGATTCTCGTGACAGCCCAGTTCCTCGCCGTCGCACGCGACTCGTCCACGAGCGGCGACGACCGCGCGGCCGCCGCACTCGTGGCCGGAGGACTGGTGGTGATCGCCGGAGTTTTCCTGGACGCGTTCGGCCGGCGCCGTGACGCCTTCTGGTTTCACGCGCTCGGCTGGTTCAGCGCCGCCGCAGGGCTCGTCTTCTTCATCGTGGAGCCTGGAGGGGATCCGGCGCGGGGCTGGATCCCGATGCTCATCGTCGGGACGTTGATGGTGATCGCTTCCGGCCCGGTCCGCCGCGCGACCTGGGCCGTTTACGGCGTGCTCGGCTACTACGCACCTCTTGTCCACTACATGATCACGGGCCTGAACGAGAGGCGCTGGACGTTCGCCGTTGCGCTGCTAGCGGTCGGGCTCAGCATTTTCGTCGTCGGCCTGGTGCTTCACCGCTACGGGAAGACGTGGGCCGAAAGATTCGTGCGCCGCCCGCCGCCCGGCGTTACTCCAACTTGAGCTTGTAGTTCAGCTCTAGATCGCGGGTCAGCTCTTCGATCGCCGGCAGCGCGCTCTGCAAGGCACCGGCGACGTTCCCGTTCGCCGCGGCGGCGCCGAGTGAGTCGAGATACGCGGGCGAAGCGAGCCGCGGCTCATCACCCGTCGGAACCGCTGCGCTTTCTTCCGCAATCTCCACGAGCGCCGCAATCGACGCCGCATCGCGGATCAACGTGCGGTTCGTCAGCGGAGCGCCGCGGTCGTCGAACGCAAGCCAACTCTGGGTCCCGTTCGACTGCACGAACGCGCAGAGATAGACACGCTCGCCGGAGGCCGGCTCGACCGGCAGGACGGCTTCAACCTCCTCTCCGGGTGCGGCGTATTGCGCCGCAGCCTCCGCAATCCGGCCGACGTCCTCGCTCAGCGACACGGCGCCAGCATAAACTCGGCCTGTGGCAAGGGCCGTCTCCGCGCGGACGCTCTTCGCGCCGCTCGGGCCGACGTACGACCGCTACGCCGCGGCTCTCTCTTTCGGCCAGGACCCGCGCTGGCGGCGTTTCCTTGTCTCCCGCGTCGACGTCGGCTCCTCGGACACGGTGCTCGACGTCGCCACCGGGACCGGGGCTGTCGCCCGCGAGCTCCTGCGGCAGAAGGGTTGCACGGTCGTCGGACTCGACCAGAGCCCCGAAATGCTGGCCGAAGGGCGGCGGCGGCTTCCCGAGAACGTCGAGCTCGTCGAGGGGACGGCCGAGCACCTTCCGTTTCCCGACGCATCGTTCGACGCGCTCACGTTCACGTATCTCCTTCGCTACGTCTCCGATCCCGCGGCCACGCTGCGCGAGCTCGCACGCGTCGTGCGTCCGGGTGGGACGATCGCCGGCCTCGAGTTCGCCGTCCCGCACGCTGTCTGGCGCCCGTTCTGGGAGCTCTACGTCCGCGTCGGTCTGCCGCTTGCCGGCCGCGTGCTCTCTCCGGGCTGGGCCGAGGTCGGCGACTTTCTCGGCCCGAGCATCCGGAATTTCTATGGACGCTGGCCCGAGCCGCGCCTGCTCGAGCTCTGGGAAGCGGCCGGAATCGCCGCCGCAACGTCGCAACGCCTCAGTCTCGGCGGCGGGATCGTCACCTGGGGCCGTCGCACGTGACCGGCACCACCCGTCCCGCGTTCTACGCGCTCGCGCCAGGAGGATGGCGCGACTACGTCACGCTGCTGCATCCGCCGTACACGCTCTGGCATCTCTCGTACGTCGCGATCGGAGCAGGGCTTGCTCCCCACTTCAAGGCCGACGTGCTCGGCTTCGCACTCCTGGCCTTTTTCCTCGGGATGGGCGTTGGCGCCCACGCGCTCGACGAGCTGCATGGGCGTCCGCTCAAGACGCGGATCGGGAACACAACGCTCGCGGCGCTTGCCGTCACTTCGCTTGCCGGCGCGGCCGCAATCGGCATCGCGGTTGCGCTGCGAACGAGCCTCTGGCTGCTCGCCTTCGTCGCCGCAGGAACGTTGATCGCCGTCGCGTACAACCTCGAGCTCTTCGGCGGGCGCGTCCACGGCGATCCCTGGTTCTCCCTGGCTTGGGGAGCCTTCCCGGTGCTCGCGACGTATTTCGCCGCCGCCGAGACGATTCGCGTCGAAGCCCTGCTCGGCGCCGCGTTCGCCGCTCTCCTCAGCCATGCGCAGAGGCGCCTGTCCACGCCGGTGCGCCAGGTTCGCCGCCGCGCGCGAGCGGTGACGGGCAACATCGAGCTGATCGACGGCTCGACGATTCCCATCACCCCTGAGACCTTCACCGCCGAGTCGGAGCGGGCGCTGCGGGCGCTCTCCACAGCCACCGTCTGCATTGCACTCGCCCTCGTCCTGCTCCGCGTAACCTGACGCCGTGGGACTGGTCACCGTCATGCAGATCGTCTTCGCCGTCTCAGCCGGCGTGGCGGCGCTGACCCTGCTCGGCGTCGCCTTCGATCGCATTCGGCACCGCGTACTCGTCGCGCTGGCCGTGCTCGACGGATTGGCCTCCGTCGCCGCCTGGGTCGGGTTCGGCCTGCGCCCCGGCACGAACACCGCAACAGCCGCCGGCGGAATCACAGTCGCATTCGTCGCACAGCTCGCGGCCGTGAAGCTGCGCGATCTCTTGCGGGCGTCTCGGCGCATGGACGACCAGCTGGCACGCGCCCAAGGGAGGATCAACTCTCTGATCGCCCGCGAGGCCGACGAGCGGAACATAGAGCTCGAGCGAACACTCGCCCGCGCACGTGCGGATTCGGCGTCGATCCTCGCCGAACAGGAGCGCCGTATGGCCGAGGAGCGACGAGCCGCGGCGGCCGAGCGCGCGCGCGTCGCCGAGGACGAGCTCGGCAAGGCGCTCACCGCGGCGCAGCAACAGGTGGAGGTGCGCCTGATCGCCTGGACGGACGATCTGGAGCGCGCGCAGCGGGGAGTCGCCGACCAGCTGTCCCAGTTGGCGCAGCGGCAAAAGCAGCTGATCGCCGAAGCCGAAGCGAGGATCGCGACCGATGCGGAACGTCTCGAGGCGGAGAGCGAGCAGCAGCGCGCGAGCCTCGTGCGTCTGAGAGACGAGCTCGCGCGTGCGTCGCAGGAAGCCGTTGCAGCAGGCAGCACCGAGCTCGAGGGCTACGCATCCGAGCGACGGCGTTCTCTTCACGAGCTCAACGAGCGCATCCGCAAACGCGAGCGCCAGCTGACTGAGCTGATCGAGCGCGAGGAGGCCGACGCGACGCGTCGCATCCAGGCGGGCTTTGCGGATGTCGAGCGCCGCCAGCTCGAGCAGCTCGAACGCATTCTCTCGCGCGCAACATCCAGTTACTCCGATGCGGCGACGCAACAGTTCGCCGACACGGTCAAGTCATCCCGCGAGGCTGCAGCGGTGCGGCTCTCGCGCGAGCTCGACCGTGCGGTGCAGGCTTTCGCCCGCGAGGCGCAGACCGTTCTGGCCGATCGACTCGCGCAAGTGGGAGACGCCGGCGCGCAGAGGCTCGAGCGGCGGCAGGCACAGGTGGAGGCCGGGCTCGACCGGCATCGTTCCGAGGCGATCGAGGCCTTCGAGTCGCGGCTCCTGCAGGCGGAGCAGGAGCTGCGCCGGCGCCTGGACACGCTTGCAGCCGACACCGAGGCCGAGCGAGCAGTCCTCGACGCCCGGCTCCGAGAGCTGGCAAAGCGCATAGACGAGACCCTCGCGCGTACCTAGCGCCCGTTTACGAAACGTCCACCCAGCCAACAAATCTGGGCAGGGTTCGTCTATGTGACGGCGAACGGATCACATCGTGGGAGAGACGACCGAGATCATCGAGCCGAACGGCAGCGACCAGTCGAAGGTCGAAAGCTGGCGCCTGCACGTGCTGATGGAAGCCGGCTATCCCCTCTCCCTCGCCGAGAGGCTGGCGGGGAGCGAAGCCGACCTGCACCGAGCCGTCGAGCTCGTGGGCCAGGGCTGCGCGCCCGAGACGGCCGTCGAGATTCTGATTTAGCGAGACGAGCCTAGGAACATCGGGCGAGAGCACGCTCGCGCATGCGACCGCGTACCTTCGCGGGCGGTCTAGTCCGAGCGAAGCTTCGCTGTGGTCGGTTCAGTTCAGGTTGAGGCGGAAGCTCGCGGTGTCACGTTCTTGGAAGCCGAGTGACCTGTAAAGCGCCCGCCCAGCTTGCTTCTCGGTGTTGGCAGTCAAGTCGATGCGAGAGACGCCAGCGGCCCGCGCTTGCTCAATGGCGTACTCCATAAGCGCCCGGCCAATACCGCGTCGTCTCCAGTCCGGGGCCACGACGAGGTGATCCAGGTATGCCTTCGGCCCTGTGAGCGTGCTGAAAACGCAGAGCGTGACCATCCCAACAACCCCGCCGTCCTTCTCTGCGACGTATGTTGGCGGATCCTCGCTCCTGACAAGAGCGTCTTGCGACAGGAGCTTCAGTAGGGCGTGGACGTGCTCGCGATCGCGGCCTGCCCATGGGCGGATCGTTGTGCCTTCAACTCCAGCCATCGCTGCATCATCGTGCATCTCACCGCGCGACCGGGCCCACCAACGAGCACGTCCAACGCTCGGGGGGACATTCCTGAACTCACTGTCATCGTCGACGTGTGTCGTCTGCCGTGGAGCAGAGACTCGGAGCTTGTCGCCTTCAAACGCCTGCGCAGGAGTAGGCGGCATAGATGCCGTCGTCTGTGTTCTCGCCTAGAAGGATCGCTTCCTCAGTACCGCCTTCGTGCCGCGAGACCGGCGATCGCGGCTGCGCTACCGTCGGTGCATGCGCTCGCCCCCCAGGATCGACGATGCAGTGCGTCGGCGTCTCACTGCGCGGTTCGGAGCCGGGGTCGGCGCGTGGTTTGACGAGCTGCCGGCCGTTCTGAGCGCTCTTGCGGAGCGTTGGCAGGTGGACTTCGACTCGTTCATTCCGCGCGGGAGCATGTCGGTTGTCATCCGCTGCCGGATGACCGATGGGCGTCCGGCCGTCCTGAAGCTCAGCCCCGACCGCACACGCCTGGCGAACGAGGCGGCCGCGCTCCGCAGGTGGACAACGATTCACACCCCGTCTGTCCTCGCGGTCGACGAGAGCGCGGGCGCACTGCTCATCGAGGCGATCGAACCAGGAATCCCGCTCGTCGAATCCCCGACCTACCCCGACATGGCGAGCGTGGCCGAACTCCTGACATCACTGCGCGCGACCGGCGTCCCTGACCCGTCGTACCCGCCACTCGCGCACCACGTCGCATACCTCTTCAAATCGGGGACACGGCCGTACGAACGTCGACCGGAGCTCGTCGATGTGGTCCCGCCGGAACTGTACGAACGCGGTCGGCAGCTCGCGACCCGGCTTGTCGAGCGCGTCTCGCCGACAGCCCTCCTGCACGGCGACTTGACGCCCAGCAACATTCTCGACGGTGGCAACCCGCGCGGACTCGTCGCGATCGACCCGGCCCCATGCCTCGGCGACGATCTCGCCTTCGAGGCAATCGATCTGATGCTCTGGCAGGCAGACGACATCGACATGGTCGCGGCACGCGCCGAACAGTTGGCTCCGGCCATCGACGTGGACGCTCCCCGGCTCTTCGACTGGTGCACCGCATTCGCGAGCATGGTTGCGCTCGAGCTCGCCGAAGCGCCGAACACCCCGCGTGAGCGCATCGAGGCTGCCGTAACGCTCGCGAATCTTGCCCCGACGCGGTAGACGCGAGCTCTGGTGAGCCATCCGCGCGGAGCGATGAGCTCGCGAGGCCCGACGTTGTGTCGCCGAGGTGCGCGGAATAGGGTGACGACGGCGCCGACAACCTATCGAATGCCTGAGCCAGAACCCGCTGGGGCGAGAAGGAACGCAATGTCACTTGATCAAGCTCAAGCCGGCGACTTCGCCCGAAGCTACACCGATGCGTGGTGCAATCACGATCCAGCGGGCGTGGCCGAGCACTACGCGCCGGGCGGGACGATCGCCATCAACGGCGGCACGCCTACGGAGATCACGGAGGTGGCGCGCTCGTTCATGAGCACCTTCCCGGACATCGAGCTGTTCATGGACGACGTGGTCGTCAAGGACGACGCGATCGAGTTCCACTGGACCTTCGTCGGCACGAACACCGGACCAGGCGGGACCGGAAAACGGGTTCGGATCTCCGGCCTCGAGGAGTGGACGTTCGGCGACGACGGTCTCGTTGCCGAGGCGCTGGGTCATTTCGACCAGGCGGAGTACGACCGTCAGCTCGAGCACGGCACCGCAGAGTCCGAATAGGAGAGGCGCGCTGCCGTCTACCGCGCGGCGGACATCAAGAGACATTCCCGAACTCAATGTCAGGCTGGGGTGGTGGTGGCGTCCGGTGAGCGACGCAGACTCGGGTTGGCGGCGGCTGACTCTATTCCTGAACGTCGCCCGAGGGCTGACTTGCCAGTGCTGTGTCGCCGCCGCCTTCCCGAGACCGC
>WNGD01002455.1_pt1 | contig 22069 bp, 23 predicted proteins | sample 5400671 | NCBI WGS metagenome assembly WNGD01 (sample SAMN13153369, study PRJNA577476) | soil metagenome | isolation source: 40 cm soil or saprolite under grassland replicate 2 | place: USA:California | collected 2016-06-15 | reverse complement strand
GCCCGAGCCCGACGCGCCCACGATGGCGAGGAACTCGCCCGCCCGGATGTCGAGCGACACGCCGCGCAGCGCCCGCACCTCGACGTCGCCCAGGTGGTAGACCTTCCACACGTCGCGGAGCTGGATGAGCGGGCGCATGGACTAGGAGGCTGTCCGAGTAATCATGCCGGCTGCGGCGAACGATCCGGGGGCTGCGAGCGGGGTGCTCGCTCCTCCCTCCTGCGGCGTGCCTTCAGGCACGCCTCGTCGGTCGTCGCTGCGCTTCCCGCTCTCGCTCCCCGGCTCGTTCGCCTCGCTCGCCATGGTTACTCGGACAGACTCCTAAAACCGCCGCGGCCCGCCGAACCCGGGCGGCCGCGCCGCGGGGGCGGCCTCCGTGCTCTCGCGCCGCAGGCCGACGACGACCCGGTCCCCCGCGTGCAGGTCGCCGCCCACCACCTCGACGTGCTGGTTGTCACGGACGCCGGTCTGCACCTCGACGCGCCGGAGCGCGCCGTCGGGTGCGAGGACGTAGACGGCGCTCTCCTCCTTCGGCTTCGCGCCCGGCGCCGCCGCGCTGGCCTCGTCCGGCCGGAAGCGGAGCGCGCGCACGGGGAGGCGGAGGGCCTGCTCGCGCTTCGCCGTCGTGATCGAGACGTTGGCCGTCATGCCGGGCTTCAGCTCGAGGCCCGAGTTGTCGACCGCGACGACGACGTCGTAGGTCACCACGTTCTGCACGGTGATGGGCGCGTTCCGCACCTGCGCCACCTTGCCGCGGAAGGGCTGGCCCGGGTAGGCGTCCACGGTGAAGGTGGCTGGCTGCTCCTCCCGCACGCGGCCCACGTCGGATTCGCTCACGTTGGTATCGACCTGCATCTTGGTCAGGTCCTGGGCGATCAGGAAGAGCGTCGGGGTCTGGAAGCTCGCCGCCACCGTCTGCCCGACGTCGACGTTGCGCGAAACCACGACGCCGTCCACGGGCGAGAGGATGTCGGTGTAGCGCAGGTTCACCTGCGCCTCCTCGAGGCTGGCCTCCGCCTGCGCGACGCCGGCCTGGTCGAGCGCGAGCTGCGCCACCGCCTGGTCGTAGTTGCTCCTGGCGGTGTCGAGGTCGTTCTGCGCGATCAGGTTCTTCGCGAGCAGCGCGCCGTTTCGCTCGAGGAGGAGCTTCTTGAGCGCCAGGTCGGCCCGGTCCTTCAGCACCTTCGCCTGCGCGTTCTCCACGTTGGCCTCGGCCTCGCGCACCTTCACGGCAAAGGGCGCCGGGTCGATCTTGGCGACCCGCTGGCCCTTCTCGACGGGCGAGTTGAAGTTGACGTCGATCGCCTGGATCGGGCCCGAGACGTAGGTCCCCACCTGCACGGTGCTGACCGGGTTCACGGTGCCGGTCGCATTGACCGTCTGCTCGATCGGCCCGCGGTCGACGGCCGTGGTGGTGTAGCCGGCGGGCGCCGAGCCGCTCGCCGGCCAGAGGTAATGATACGCGGCAGCGGCGGCGAGGACCGCGGCGGCGGCGATGGCCGCGCGCGGGATGCGCCGGCGCGGGCGAGGCGCGGGCGGCGCCTGGGGCTCGTCGAGCGGGGCCAGGTCTTGCGCGCGGGTGCTCATCGGGTCAGTCCGTCATGAAGCGGTGCGCCGTCGAGCGCTCGAGGGTGGCGAGCGCGGTGCGGTAGCCGACCAGCGCCTGCACGCGGCTCGCCTCGGCGCTCACCAGCGCCACCTGCGCATCGGTCAGCTCGATGATGTTCCCGACCCCGGTCTTGTAGCGGCCCTCGGCCAGCGAGAGGTTCTCGCGCGCCTGCTCGAGACCCTTGTCCGCGACCACGATGCTCTCGGCTTGCTGGCGCAGGTTGAGCAGCGCCGTCTGGACCTCGAGCGTCACGTTCTGGCGCGTCGCCTCCTCGGTGGCGCGCAGGTTCTCGAGGTTGGCCTTCGCCTCCCCCACCTGCGCCGTGGTGAGCCCGCCGTTGAAGACGGAGAGGTTGACCAGGCCGCCGAAGTTCCAGGTCTCCTGGAGCGGATAGCTCGAGCCCGTCCAAATAACGTTGCTGACGACCGTCAGCTTGGGCAGGTAGTCCTTCTCGATCGCCTTGATGCGCTCGATGTCCGCGCGCTCCTGCGCGGCGAGGCTCCGCAGCTCCGGGCGGTTGGCGTAGGCCAGGTCGAGCGCTTCCTCGTCACTGACCTCGGTCCGCGCCTGCTCGAGCGAGTCCACGATGTCGAAGTCGAGGGGACCCGCGAGGCCGAGCGTGTTGCGCAGGGTCTCGCGCCCGAGGGAGACGTTGTTGCGCGCCGTCAGCTGGTTCAGCTCCGCCTGGGCGAGCTGCACCTGGGCGGTGGTGATGTCGATGCGGGGCGCCAGGCCGACGCCGTGGCGGCCCTGCGCCAGGTCCAAGTGCTTCTGGTTCTGCGCCACGGTCTCCTCGGCCACGTCGCGTAGGCGATAGGCCGCGAGGAGCGCGAAGTACGCCTGCTGGACGTTGAACACGACCGTGTCGTGCTGCGTCTGCTCGTCCGCGGCGAGCGCCTCCGCCGACGCCTGCGCCGCGTGGATGAGCTCGAGGTTCTGGCCGAAGTCGAAGAGCACCTGCGAGAGGGTCGCGCCGGTCGTGTAGAAGGGGAAGGTCTTGGCCTTCCCGAGCCCGCCGCTGCCGATGAGCGAGCTCGAGCTCGCGTGCCGGCGGCTCGCCAGGTAGCTCGCCGAGACTTGCGGCAGGTAGGCGGCCGCCGTCTCCCACACGCGCTCGCGCCCGGCGGCGACCGTCGCGGCAGCCGCCCTGAGCGTCGGCTGCTGGCGGAGCGCGATCTCGATGCACTCCTCGAGCGTCTTCCGCTCCTCGGCGCGGGCGAGGAGGGGGAGCGCGAGCAGGGCGACGGCGAGGCGCCGGCCGCGCGTCACGGCCGCCTCCGGCCGAGGACCCGCCGCCCCGCGGGGGTCGCGACCCCGCGCATGAAGACGTCGATCACGGCCGCGACCAGGTCCTCGAGCCGGTCGCCGCGCATCCGATAGCGGTTCGCGCTGCGCACCATGCTGAGCAGCATCTCGGCCCCGATGCGCGCGCTCACCGGCCGCACGTGGCCCGCGGCGATCGCCTCCTCGAGCGTCTCCTGGACGACGCGCGAGAGCTGCGCGCGGTGCCGGAGCCACTCGCGCTCGCCGTCGCGCCAGTGCTCGTGCTGGTGGATGAGCGCGAAGAAGAAACGCCGGTCCCAGAAGTAGGCGAGCGTGTGGCGGACGATGCGCTCGATCTTCTCGAGCGGGGGGTCGTCGGTCGCGAGCCGGGCCTCGAGCTCGGCGCGCAGGCGCGCGAGGCCCTCGAACATCACGCCCAGGTAGAGGGCGCGCTTGCTCGGGAAGTGGCGGTAGAGGGTGCCCTTGCCGACGCCGCAGGCCTCGGCGACCTGGTCCATCTGCACCTCGTGGTAGTCCTGGCGGGTGAAGGCGGTCTCGGCGGCGCGCAGGATGCTGTCGCGGAGACCGGCGATCGGCGGGCGGCCGCGACGGCGGCGGGCGAGCTGGATGGCGTGCGCGGGGGCGGACATCTGAATTACTGACTTGGCGGTCGGGAAATGCCGGGTCGGCGGGCGCCTGTCAAGTACACCCGTCGCCACCGCCCCCGGCATCTCGATTCCTAACGAAGAGCAAGGCGCGGGGGTTGACACGGCGAGGCGGCGCCGGGCGTGGCCTCCAATGATCGGCTACGGCGTCACCGGCCGGCGGCCACCCCTCAGGCCTCGTCGCCCGCGCCGGCGTCTCGGCGGACCCTCACGTCGACCCCGCGGCGCTCGAGCCGGGCGAGCTCGTCCCGGATGATGGCCAGGTCCACGTCGTCGGCGGTCGCCGACACGGTCACCTCGAGCCGCGCGCCTCGACCCGCGCGCGCCGCATCCTCCGCGATGGCCTCCATGGCGTACGGGGTGAGCTCGCCGACGCGCTCGAGGCCGGCTGTCTGGTCCCGGGCGGGAACCACCCGGGCCATGACCAGGAGAGGGCGCGACGTTAGGCGCTCACGGCGCTGGCGGCCGTTGGAGCTCACCATGACGGCGTCGACGAGATCCCGGCAGGTTCGGAGCTCATCGACCGTGCGCTGCGGGAGCGCGATGGCGAACTCCGACTCGACGACGAGGGCGAGCTCGAGCAGGTCGAGAGAGTCCGCGGCGAGATCGTCCGTGAGCGACACCTCGGGTCCAAGCTCCTCGACGGCGACGCCGAGCTGCTCGGCGACCAGCTGGCGCACCCGCGCCTCCACGGCTGCGCGCAGCGTCCCCTCGCCCGGGATCCAGGGTCCGGCGGCGGCGCTCCCAGAGGCGTCACCATCCCGTGTCGGGCTCTCCCGCCCACACGCCCCACCGACATCGCCGGGCGGCCGGGCGGAGACGAGCCGCGACGCAGAGCGGGGGGCCAGCGGGCGATTCGATCTCGTCCCCGTTCCCTGACTTGCCCGTGCGCCACCCGCCATCGTGCCGAGCGCGCCAATCGTCATCAATGCGAACCCGAGCGCCACGCGCATCCCTCGCAGCATCATGCTCCCTCCCCGGCCGTCACGCTCGGAACCGCGCGACGTCTGGTCGGCGACCGCCCGTCCGCAGCAGCCGCGCGCGCGGCGTCAGGCTCGGCGCTTCCCCGTGCGCGCGCCCTCGCTCCAGCGGCGGAGGCAGGCGGCCAGAGCCACGAGGCCGCCACCGACAGCACGAGCACCGACGCGATGCCGCCGAGCGAGATCAGGACAGGGATCTCGTAGACGTCCGTGAGCAGCATCTTCACGCCGACGAAGCTCATCACGGCGGCCAGGCCGACATTCAGATACGCCAATCGTCCCACCATGCCCGCCAGGAGGAAGAAGAGCGCGCGGAGCCCCAGGATGGCGAAGATGTTGGAGGTGTAGACGATGAATGGGTCGGTGGTCACCGCGAAGATGGCCGGGATCGAGTCGACGGCGAAGACCACGTCGGTCGCTTCGATGCAGACGAGGACCAGCAGCAGCGGGGTCGCGTAGCGGCGTCCGGCTTTCACGACCGTGAAGCGCGCCCCGTGGTACTCGGGCACCGACGGCACGAGTCGCCTGAAGAGCCGGAAGAGCGGGTTCCGCTCCGGATGCACCTCGGTCCCGTGGCGGACGAGGAGCTTGATCCCGCTCAGCACCAGAAACGCGCCGAAGACGTAGATCACCCAGTGGAAGGCGTGAAGCAGCGCCCCGCCGAGCACGATGAAGGCGGCGCGCGTGGCCAGTGCACCGACGATGCCGAAGAAGAGCACCCGATACTGGTAGGCCGGCGGCACCGCGAAGGTCGAGAAGACGAGGAGGAAGACGAACATGTTGTCCACGGCGAGCGCCTGCTCGATGAGGTAGCCGGTCAGGAACTCGAGCCCGCGCTGCGCCCCGAACTGCCAGTAGACCCACCCATTGAAGAGAAGCGCGAGGGCGACCCGGGTGACGGTTCCCGTGAGCGCCTCGCGGAACCGCACCTCGTGGGCGCCGCGGTGAAAGACCCCGAGATCGAGCGCGAGCAGTCCGAGCACGATCGACGTGAAACCGATCCACAACGCCGGCGTCCCGATGCCGGTGAGCCCCGTCACGCCACCGCCTCGCCGACGTCTTGGCTCTCGCGCACAGGCGGTGGCATACGGGTCGCTCGACGATAGGGCAAATGGATAATTTCGGCATGACACGCTGAAAAAATCGATATACGGTCCTCACGCCGATGGAGTGGCTCAACTACCACCACCTCCTCTACTTCTGGGTCGTGGCGCGTGAGGGCAGCGTCACCCGAGCCGCCGCCGAGCTGCGGCTCGGGCAGCCGACGGTCAGCGCGCAGATCCGGACGCTGGAGGCGACCCTCGGCGAGAAGCTCTTCATCCGCGTCGGGCGCAACCTCGCACTCACCGATGCCGGCCGCGTCGCCTTCCGCTTCGCGGACGAGATCTTCTCGCTCGGGCGCGAGCTGCTCGACACCCTCAAGGACAGGCCAACGGGTCGCCCGCTCCGCTTCGCGGTCGGGATCGCCGACGTCGTGCCCAAGCTGATCGCGTATCGTCTGCTGCAGCCAGCGTTCGAGCTCGGCGAGCCCGTGCGCGTCGTCTGTCGCGAGGACAAACCCGAGCGCCTGCTGGCGGAGCTCGCGGTCTACGGGCTCGACCTGGTCCTCGCCGACGCGCCCCTTGCGCCGACCGTCAGGATCCGAGCCTTCAACCACCTGCTCGGCGAGTGTGGTCTGACGTTCTTCGGCACGAGCCGCCTCGCGCGGGCCTACCGCCGCGGGTTCCCGCGCTCCCTCGCTGGCGCGCCACTGCTGCTCCCGACCGACAACACGGCGCTCCGGCGATCGCTCGAGCAATGGTTCGACGCGGAGGGAATCCGCCCCCTCGTGACCGGCGAGTTCGAGGACAGCGCCCTGCTGAACGTGTTCGGGCGGGCCGGCTTGGGCATCTTCCCCGCGCCCTCGGCGATCGAGAAGGAGACTCGGCAGCAGTACGCCGTCGAGCCCATCGGTCGGGTCGACGCGGTGCCGGCACGCTTCTACGCCATATCGGTGGAGCGACGCGTCAAGCACCCGGCCGTCCTCGCCATCGTCGAAGCGGCGCGTCGGAAAGTGTTCGGGTAGGAGGGTTCTGCGCGCGATGCTGTTCGCCGACGTGATCGTGCTGCTCGCCGTGGCGACCGCGGGCCTGGTCGCCGGGCGCGCGCTCGGGGTGCCGGCGATCGTCGCCTACCTGGTGGCGGGCATCCTGGTCGGGCCGGGCGGCCTCGGCTTCGTGTCACACTCGGAGGGAATCGGCCAGCTCGCCGAGCTGGGCGTGGCCCTCCTCCTCTTCGGCGTCGGGATCGAGTTCTCGCTCGAGCGTCTCCGGCGGATCCTCCCCCGCATGATCGCCAGCGGCGCGCTCCAGGTGGCGGGCAGCGTGGGGGTGACGGCGCTCGCGTTCCGCGCGCTCGCGCTCCCCTGGCCGGCGGCGCTCTTCACCGGCTTCCTCGTCTCGCTCTCGAGCACGGCGATCGTCTTCAAGCTCTACGACGAGGAGGGCGAGCTGGACGCGCCCCAGGGCCTCGCGGCGGCCGGCATCCTCCTCTTCCAGGACCTGACGATGGTGCCGATGATGCTCCTCGTGCCGGTGCTGGCGAGCGCGGGCGGGGGTGCGGCGAGGGCGGCCCTCGGGGCGCTCCTCGAGGGCACGACCGCGCTCGCCGCGGTCCTCGTGCTGGCGCGCGCCGTGCTGCCGCGGGTCCTCGCGCTCGTGGCGCGCGCCCGCACGCCGGAGCTCTTCCCGCTGGCCGCCCTCGTCGTCGCCTTCGGCACCGCGCTCGGCGCCGCGCGACTCGGGCTCTCGCTGCCGATCGGCGCCTTCCTGGCGGGCCTGGCGCTCTCGGGAAGCCTCTACGCGCACCAGGTCTTCGCCGAGCTGCTCCCGCTCCGCGACGCGTTCGTCGCGATCTTCTTCACCTCGATCGGGATGCTCTTCGAGCCCGCGGCGATCGCGCGCGAGCCCGTGTTGCTGGCCGGCATGGTCGGCGCCGTGCTGTTCAAGGGCGCGCTCATCGCGGCGATCGTGGGGCTCCTCTGGCGCTCGGCGCGGCTCGCGATCCTGACCGGTTTCGGCCTCGCGCAGATCGGTGAGTTCTCGTTCGTGCTCGCGCGCCAGGGCGGCGCCGCGGGGGTGATCTCGCCGGGCCTCGAGCAGGCGTTCCTCGGCGCAGCCATCCTGACGATGGCGGCCACGCCCTTCCTCATGCGCGCGGCGCGACGGCTCGGGCTCGTGGGCGAGGCCGCGCCCGCCGCGGGCGGTGCATCCGAGCTCGCCGACCACGTGCTGGTGATCGGCTACGGCGTCACCGGCCAGGCCGTCGCCCGCGTGCTCCGCGAGACCGGCCTGCCGTTCGTCGCGGTGGACATGGTGGCGGAGGCGGTCGAGGCCGGGCGCCGCGAGAGCATGCCCGTCCGCTTCGGCGACGCCTCGCGGCGCGCGGTGCTGGAGGAGATGGGCGCCGAGCGGGCGCGCGCGGCGGTGGTGGCGGTGGGCGACCCGGCGGCCACGCGCCGGATCGTCTCGCAGCTCCGGCAGACGAACCCGAGGGCGCGCATCCTGGTGCGCGCGCGCCGCGTGGGCGAGATCGAGGAGCTGGAGCGGCTCGGAGCCAACGAGGCCATCCCGTCGGAGTTCGAGACGTCGATCGAGCTCTTCGTGCGCCTGCTGACCCACCTGGGCGTGCCGCGCCACGTCGTGCGGGTGCAGGAGTCGCTGATCCGCCTGGATCACTACCAGGCGCTGCGCGGCGTCGGCGCCACCCCCGACCTCCTCGCGCAGGCGCGGAAGCTCATCGTGGGCGGCATCCTCGAGACGGCGCAGGTCATGCCGGGGAGCCGCGCCGCGGGGAAGACGCTGGCGGAGCTGGACCTGCGGCGGCGAACGGGGGCGACGGTGCTCAGCGTGGTGCGGAACGAGCAGCCGCTGCCGACGCCCGACGGGCCGACGCGGCTCGAGGCGGAGGACCTGGTGGTGCTCTACGGGCCACACGAGGCGATCGACCGGGCGCTCGGGCTGCTGGAGCCGGGCGGTGAGGGACTCCCGTCCGAGAGCAGACGGATATAGACGCGCCCCGCAGCTACGTCCCCTGCCGCGCCCAGAACCGTTCGAGCGCCGCCGCCACCTCGGCCGGCCGCTCGAGCGGCCACCAGTGCCCGCACTCGAGCAGGAGCAGCTCGCCGCGGACGCGGGTGGCGAGGCGCTCGCCGAAGCGCGGCGTCACGTACGGGTCGTTCCTCCCCCAGAGGATGAGCGCGGGCCGGGTCACCCGCTCGAGGTCCGGCTGCCACTCGGCGCCGACCCGCACCGCCGAGCGGTAGAGACGGAGGATGCAGTCCTTCATCGGCGCGTCGACGTGCCGCGCCGTCTCGCGCGCCGCCTCGGCGGGAACGCCCGCGGCCGCGAGCGCTTCCGCCATCGCCTCGGGCGTGATCGCCTCCATGACCTGCTCGCCCACGCCCGGCGTCTGCCACTGCTGCGCGAGGTCGTGCCAGACGTAGCCGGCGTCGATGGGCCCGCTGCCGCAGGCCCAGGTGCGGACGAGGTCGGGCCGGAGCGAGACGGCCCGCTGCACCAGGATCGCGCCCCAGTCGTGGCCGACGAGATCGACGGGCGCGCCGGCGCGCTCGACCTCGCGCACGAGCCAGTCGACGTACGCCTCCTTGGTCGCGTCGAAGCTGGCGGGGAGGGCGCATCCGAAGCCCGGCAGCGACGGGGCGACGACGTCGGCGCGCCGGAGGCGGGCGCGAAGCGGCGCCCACAGGCGGTGCGTGTCGGGGACGCCGTGGACGAGGACGGCGGGCACGAAGGCGTCGCTAGCACGAAGACGCACGCGCACGCCACCGGCGCGTCCCCTGCCGGAGAGCGCCCGAACGAGCGAGCCCGTGTCGATGCCGCACGCCGCCGTCCCGCGCGCGTGCGCGCTCCGACTCTGCACATGTAGACTCCGCGCGCAGTGCGAAGCCGGTCACGGAAGGCGCACCGATCGAACCTGCTCGTCCGCTGGGCGACACGCCTGCTCGGCGCGTTCGTGGCGGTCACGGTGCTGCCCGTCGTCGCCTACCGCTTCGTCGATCCGCCGCTCACACTGCTCATGGTGATCCGCGCCGCCGAGACGCGCTCGGGCGGCTGGGCGCGGCGCTGGGTCCCACTCCACGCCGTCAGCCCTGCCCTCCTTCGCGCCGTCGTCGCCGCGGAGGACGACCGCTTCTTCGCGCATCACGGCGTCGACTGGACGGCCCTCGAGCGCGCCCGCGAGTACAACGAGCGCTGGCAGGGCCGGCGGCTCCGCGGCGCGGGCACCATCACGATGCAATGCGCCCGCACCGTGCTCCTGTGGCCCGGACGGAGCTACGTGCGGAAGGCGCTCGAGGTCTACCTCGCCTACCTGCTCGAGCTCGCGTGGGGCAAGCAGCGCATCCTCGAGGTGTACGTCAACACCGTCGAGTGGGGCGACGGGGTCTACGGCGTGGAGGCGGCCGCGCGGCGATACTTCGGGGTCCCCGCGGCGCGGCTCGATGCCTGGCAGTCGGCGCTCCTCGCCGCCGTGCTGCCGAACCCGCGGCGATGGAGCCCGGCCGCGCCGACGCCGTACCTCCGAGCGCGCGCGGCGATCATCGCGGCGCGCGCGGAGCGGGTCCGGCTCTCCAGGAGCCGCTCGACCCGGCCCGGCGCAGGCGGACAGCTCCTCAGGGCTGGAGGAGCTGCCGCTTCCACCCTGCCCGCGTCCGCACGAAGAGCTCGCGCTCGTGCAGGCGGTGCTCCCGGTGCGTCCAGAACTCGATCGACTCGGGGACGATGCGGAAGCCCGTCCACGCCGGCGGCCGCGGCACCGGCCGCCGGCGCTGGCGCCGCCGCAGCTCCCTCCAGCGCTCGACGAGCGAGCGGCGGCTCGCGAGCGCGGCGCTCTGCTGCGAGGCGAGCGCCGCGAGCTGGCTCGCCCGCGGCCGCGTGGCCCAGTACGCATCGGCCTCCGCCGCCGAGACCTCCTCGACGCGCCCCTCGATACGCACCTGCCTCCCGAGCCGATTCCAGTAGAAGGCGACGGCCGCGCGCGCTCGCGCACGGAGCTCGCGGCCCTTGCGGCTGCGGCCGTCGGTGAAGAAGACGAAGCCGCGGCGGTCGGCTGCCTTCAAGAGGACGAAGCGGACCGAGGGCGTGCCGCGACGCCCGGCGGTGGCGAGCGCCATCGCCTCGGCGAGCGGGATGCGGGCGCGCTCGGCGGCCCGGAACCAGCGGCGGAAGCGCGTGAGGGGCTCGGTCAGGAAGCCTCCTCCACGCCCCAGGAGAAGACCCGCGCCGGCGTCATTTCGACGATGACCACCTCCGACTCCTCGAGCGCCGCCTCGTCGGGATACTGCGGGTACTTCGCGTAGAGGAGGCGGCGGATCTTCCGGAAGCGCGGCCCCTTCTCGATGAAGCGCGTCGTGCCCTGGAGCATCACGCCCTTCAGGTTGGACCAGTCGTCGGAGTAGAGGTCGACGGTGACGGCGACGCGCGGGTTGGCTTTCAGGTTCCGGACCTTCCGCGCGCCGGTGTCCGAGGCGAAGTAGAGCTTCCCGTCGGCGAGGACGTGGCAGACGGGGACCAGGTGGGGCGTGCCGGTGGCGCTCGCCGTCGCCACGCGCGCGACGCGCTCCCAGGCGATCAGCTTGGCGAGCGATTTCTTGAGCCGCATGGGCGCCAGGCCTACGACGCTCCGGCCGTCCGGGTCAACGCTTGCGCGCGACCGCGGAAGTCGGCGAAGCCGGCGGCGACGAGGTCTCGTCATGGCGGCAGCGGTGGTGGACGGCGTCATGGTGTCGGCGCGGGCGTGGCCGGACCATCCGGCGTGGATGCGGGAGTTCGTGCGGGTGCTACGAGGGGAACGCAGCCGCTCGGTGCCTCCTAGCTAGATCGTCGGATCAGCCAGGGGCGCCGAAAGCACGACGAGGAGGTGCCGGCGAGGCCTCGAGGATCAGCGCCGCTCGACCCCCGCGAGCGAGCGCACGGGCGAGTGATGGCGGAAGAAGACGTGAGGAGGAAGCCGGGGCGCGCCGGCGGATGGATATAGAATCGCATGATGCATGCCAATTGTACCTTGTCGTACATGGTTCCGCATGATACTGCGCTGCCTATGCGTACGAGGGTGACGAACCGCGGGCAGGTCTCCATTCCTGCCGCTATCCGGCGAAAGCTGCGCATCACGGCGAACACCGCGCTGGAGTGGATCGTCGAGGGAAACGCCGTGCGGGTCATCCCGATTCCCGACGATCCCATCGCCGCCCTTCGTGGGTCGGGCAAGCGGGGCGCGGTACGCAGGCTTCTCGAGGACAGGCGGAGGGACAGAAGGCGAGATGGCTGAGGCCTCGCGATTCGTCCTCGACACTTCGGCCGTGCTTGCGATGCGCAGCGACGAGGCCGGCGCGGACCGGGTGGAGCGGATGCTCCGCTCGGCGCGTTCGGGTCGCGCCACGGTTCTGCTGTCCTTCATGACGCGGATGGAGCTGCTCTACAGAATCGCGAGCGACGAGGGGCAGGAGCAGGCCGAATCGGCCGTCAGGCTGCTCGACGCTGCTGGCGTCGAATGGGTGTCCTGTGAGCCGGCGATCCTCGAGGAGGCGGCGCGTATGAAGGCGGGCGGCGGGCTGTCCGTCGCCGATGCCTGGATCGCCGCCACTGCCGCGGTGCGAGAGGCGGTCCTCGTCCACAAGGACCGAGAGTTCGCGCGCGTGCGGCAGGTGCGCCAGGAGCGCCTGCGCCGTTGAGATCGGCTGGCGGTGCACGTCGCCCCCATGAAGAGGTGGTCGTCGCCGGGAAGCTCCACGTACTTCGCGCCGGGGAGGTGCGCGGCAAGGTGCTGGCCCTGCCCGACGCGGATGTGGCGGCGTCAATGGGCTTCTGCCCCGGCCTCGCCGAGGCTATGGTGCCGTATCCGGAAGGAGGACCGCGATGCAGAGGATCAGCGCGCAGCGCGAGAGCCAGGTCTACGCCATCACTCGCGTGGTGACGGGCTTCCTCTTCAACTGCCACGGGCTGCAGAAGGTCCTGGGGCTCTTCGGAGGCCTCGGTGGGCACCCGGCGCCCCGCTTCTCGCTCCCGTGGGTGGCCGGCGTGATCGAGCTGGTCGGTGGGCTGCGGCTGCTCACGCGCTGGGCGGCGTTCATCTGCAGCGGGGAGATGGCGGTGGCGTACTTCATGATGCACCAACCCCGCGGGCTGCTGCCGATCGCGAACCAGGGCGAGCTGGCGGCGCTCTTTGCCTTCGTCTTCCTGCTCATCGCGGCCCGGGGCCCGGGACGGTGGAGCCTCGACGCCACGCGGGGCGCGTCGGCGGAGGAGCGGCGATCGTCCGCGGGCGGCTGCGCGGAGAGCGGCTGCCCCGGCCCACACCTGCCCGCGGCGTCATCAGATGCGTGCTCAGGAAGACGTCAGTGACGGGGCGCCGCCACGCCTGCGGAGCTTTCCGCAGCGGGCCAGCCGCACACGGGCTGATCTCCGGGCCCCGAGCCCCGACTGGCACGGCCCTTGCCTCCTCCTGACCCAGACGACCGTGGCTGCGGAAGTCCATCACCTGCCCTCGTTGGTCCGCACCCGCATCATCCCGGCCGACGGCCGCGGGGGCACGCTCGAGCAGACGAGCTGGCTCACGCCGTATGACGCGGAGACGATCGCGCAGGCCGCGCTACGGGCGGGGCCAGGGGCGCGGCTCGAGGTGACCGTCTCCCCGACCGTGAGCGCTGCCAGCTTCACGGCGGTGAACGCGCTCTTCGCCTGGCTCCTCGAGCGGGGCGTTGCGGTCACCGTCCAACGGGGTGACGAGAACGGCTCACGCTGAGCTCCCCTCCGCGGCTGCGACGGGACGGCCCATCGGGGCTCAACGACCGGTGTGGTAGAGGAGGACGTACACCACGACGCCGCTGATCGAGACGTAGAGCCAGATGGGCAGCGTCACGCGCGCCAGCCGCCGGTGGCGGTCGAAGCGGCCGCGCCACGCGCGGTGGATGGTCGTGAGAGCGAGCGGCACGACGCACGCTGCCAGGACGATGTGTGGGATCAGGAGCCCGAGGTAGACCGGACGCAGCCACGCCGCGCCGCGGAATGGGACCGAGCCCACGCGGGCGTGGTGGATCAGGTAGGTAATGAGGAAGAGGGATGAGGCGGCGAAGGCTGCAATCATGCACGTCCGGTGGGCGGCAATGCGGCGGCGCCGGATGAAGACGTAGCCGGTGCCGAGGAGGACGGCCGCCGTGCCGTTCAGCGAGGCGTTGATCTCGGGAAGCCAGGACGACCCGCCAGCGTGCGCTCCGCGCGGCACGTAGATGACGATGGTGACGCCCCCGATGACGATCGCGGTCAGCGCGCCGATGACCCAGGCCGCGAGCCGCTCCGTCGCGGCCGCCGCTTCGGACGCGTTTGGCGCGAGGTGGTCGGTGTCCGTCACGGGCGAGGCGAATCCTGGCCCGGCGCGCGCACGGTGTCCACGGGGTCAGAGCGTGGCGGGCGGGTGGTGATCCGGCTCGGAGCGAGGTAGGAGGCTCACATGGCGCAGTTCATCAAGGTCGCGAGTACCGCCGACCTCGCTCCGGGCGAGGCGAAGTGCGTCGAGGCGGCCGGGAAGAAGATCGCCCTCTTCAACCTGGAGGGGAGCTTCTATGCCATCGACGACACCTGCACGCACCGCGGCGGTCCGCTGTGCGAGGGCGAGGTGTCGGGCGAGGAGGTAGTCTGCCCCTGGCACGGAGCGGTCTACAACATCAAGACCGGCGCCGTGCTGGGTCCGCCGGCGCCGTGCGGCGTACAGCCGTACCCGGTGCGCATACAGGGATCCGATGTCGAGGTTCAGGTGTAGGCGCCGCGCACGCGCCTACCGCTTCGCCTTCCGCCCCCGACCGCCTGGCGCCGCCCGACGCCGCGCCGGCGCGTCCAGCGCGGGATAGCGCCGGAAGATCCCCTCCTGGTTGAACGGCAGCCGCCGCTCCGACTCGAGGTACGCCGCGATCCGTGGCCGCTCCGCCACCCGATCGCGCAGGACGACCAGGCGCGGGATCCTCCGCTCGAGCCGCGCCATCGCGTTCGGGAACGCGTAGCGCAGCCCCTCGATCACCTGGAACGCGGACAGGTCGACGTACGTCAGGTCGCGCCCGATCAGCCACCGTCCCTCGCTCTTCTCGTTGCGCACGAGCAGGTCTTCGAGCCAGCCGAGATATTTCGGCATCCGCTCCTTCACGAAGTTCTCTGCGCGCCGCTTCGCCTCCCGCTTCTGGTCCTCGTAGTACAGGCTCCCGGCGATCGGATGGTGGGTGTCGTGGATCTCGCCGACCAAGTCGGCGATCGTGAGCTGGATCTGGCTCGCCTCGGCGCGGCGCGCCTCGTCGTCGGGCACGAGCCCGAGCCTGGGCGCCAGGTAGGCGAGGATGTTCGCCGTCTGCGACACGACCGCGTCGCCCAACTTGACGAACGGCGCCGCGAACGGCAGCGCGCCCGGCTCTTCGCCCTCGAGGAATCGCATCATCGCCGCCATTCCGCCCTTCGCTCGCGCGACGTCGACGTAGTCGGCGCCCGCCTCCTCGAGCAGGAGGCGCACGAACTCGCCGCGCCCCTGGATCGTCGGCCAGTAGTAGAGCTCGACTCGCATCTGCGACTCCTTACCCACGCCGGCTCATACCATGTCACGACTGTCCGGCGACCCGAAACCCGGGCGCGCTCCGGCACCGCCCCGATTGCCTCTCCTCCGCCGATCGGCACAATGTTCACCGCGTGCGCCCGCTCGCGTTCCTCGGCGCCCTCGTGATGGCTTGCAGCAGCCTCGCGGCCCACGCCGGCGCCCCGCGCGACGGCGACGTCTTCACCAACCCGGCCGGCTCTCGACCATGGCCGGGCCCTGACGTCACCCTCCCCTTCTTCGCGCGCAAGACGTGGACGTCACTCGTCGGGCGGGACGGTGCCGCGCCGCGGGTGCCCTACGATCGCGCCGCCATGCTCGAGAATCCGAGCCTCACGTGGATCGGCCACTCGACGTTGCTCGTCCGCATGGACGGCGTCACGTTCTTGACCGACCCGATCTTCTCCGAGCGCGCGAGCCCGGTGTCGTTCGCCGGGCCGAAGCGGCTCGTCCCGCCGGGTGTCCCGCTCGACGCGCTGCCGCCGATCGACTTCGTGACGCTGTCGCACGACCACTACGACCACACCGATCTGGCGTCCATCGAGGCGCTGGCCAGACATGGTACGCGTTTTGTCGCCGGCCTCGAGATGGGCGACCTCGTCCGCGCCGCCGGCGGCGAGGTGGTCGAGCTCGACTGGGGAGAGAGCGTGCAGATGGGCGCCGTTCAGGTGCACTGCGTGCCCGCGCAGCACTTCTCGGGACGCTCCGTCGTCGGGAACGGACGGCGCCTGTGGGCGGGATGGGTCGTCGAGGGGCCCACGCGCCGCTTCTACCACGCCGGCGACACCGGCTACTTCGACGGCTTCCGTGCGCTCCGCGAGCGGTTCGGGCAGATCGACGTCGCCGCGCTCCCGATCGGCGCCTACGAGCCGGCCGCGATCATGCGCTTCGTGCACCTCGATCCCGAGGAGGCGGTGCGCGCCGCGCTCGACCTCGGGGCGCGGCATACGGTCGCCATGCACTGGGGGACGTTCGACCTGACCGATGAGCCGCCCGACGAGCCGCCGTGCCGCTTCCGCGCCGCCGCGGAGGCCGCACACCTCGGCCCCGACGGGGCGTGGGTGCTCGCCGTGGGAGAGACGCGGCGATGGTGAGCCGGACGTAGCGGCTACGGCCGGGCCTCGGCGCGGCTTGCCGGCGCGAAGTGATCGGCGACCGAAATCGCTCGCCGATCTCGCGGTGGGCTCTGGACGCATCACGCCGCCTGCGCTATGCCGACCGCCATCTCGCTCGGGAGGGGTCCGGTGGACAAGCGGGAGCGGCGGCGAGTCCGGCGGGCTCGGCTGCGGAAGGCGCCGCGCCGGCGACGGCGTGCTCGAGGGGCCGGCGTGCGCCAGCTGCGCGAGGAGCGCGCTGCACCTGCACGTCTGCGACGACAGGCTGCATCCGCTCTGCGCGCGCTGCGGCCGGGCCGGACGCCTCGATGCCGCCCGCTGTCCGGCCTGCCGGCCGCGCGGCGCGCGCGCCTCTCTCGCGCTTCCCGTCGAGGACCCGACCGCGGGGCTGCGGCTGGGGCGGTGAGGCGTCGGCGGGCGCGGCCGCGGTCAGCCCGGCCGCACGTCGTGGACGACGACCCCCGGGGCCGGTGCGCGCGCGAGAGGACCGTCGGCGGTGACGAGTGCCGCGTGACGGGCCCGCGCCGCCGCGACATAGAGGGCGTCGTAGGCCGTGATGTGCCCCCGGAGCGACCAGGCATCCTCGAGCAGCAGCCGATGCGCGAGACGCTCGACGCCCCAGGCCCGCAGATCGTCGACCGCCTCGGTGGCACGTCGCTCCCGCAGCCGGCCGGCGAGCACCTCACGCCGGAGCACGGCGAGCACCTCCGCATCGAGAAGCTCGGGGGCGGCCAGCGCCGCTCCCCCGAGGAGATCGCCCACGCGCTCGCCGAGAGGCGTCAGCAGCAGGTATTCGACGGCGGCCGACGCGTCCACGACGAGGATCAACCGCCCAGCTCCCGCTCGCGCTCGGCGCGAATCTCCTCGAGCGAGCGGGCCGCCGGCCGGCCGAGATCGACCGGCTGACGCCGTGCCAGGCGGGAGCGGAACTCCTCGCGCTCCATCTCCCGGTTGACGGCCTCCAGGACGACGTCGCGCACCGTGCGGCCGCGGCGCTTCGCGTATGCGCGGATCTTGCGGTGCAGAGCCTCGGGAACGTTCTTGACCTGGAGGTTCGCCATAGCATGCTGCTAGCATGCCACGAACATGCCTTCAAGCGCCGGTGGCGGCTGACCAAGGGCCGGGCCCACGCCTGGGCCGGCACGGGCAAGAGCTGCTACAAGAGCGGCGAGTCCCACGAGGAGGTGTCCGATGGCCGAGCTGAACGGTGGACGGCTGCTGGCCCGCTGCCTCGCCAACGAGGGCGTCCGCTTCGTCTTCGGTCTCCCGTCGCCCGAGATCGACCCGCTGCTGGCGGCGCTCGACGAGCACGGCATGCGGCTCGTGCCCGTCCGCCACGAGGCCGCCGGGGCGCACATGGCCGAGGGCCTCTACAAGACGACGGGCCAGGTGGCCGTCGTGATCGGCAACCCCGGGCCGGGCTCGGCCAACCTGCTCGCGGGCGTGATCACGGCGCGGCACGAGGGCGTGCCGCTGGTCGCGATCACGTCGCAGCACCGGCTGGGGATCGTGTACCCGTCCCCGCCGTCCACCTTCCAGGGGCAGGACCAGCTCGACGTCTACCGACCCGTCGTCAAGTGGGGCGGGCCGATCTTCTCGTGGGATCGCATCCCCGAGGTCGTGCGGCTCGCGTTCCGCGAGATGTGGACGGGCCGGCCGGGACCGGTGCACATCGAGCTGCCCGCGCCGGTCCTCTACGCGACGGGCGACGCGTCGAGCGTGCGCGTGCCGGCCCCCGCGGCGTACCGTGCCCCGCTGCCCGAGGCGTCCGAGGCCCGGATCGCGGAGGTCGCGGACCTGCTCGCCGGCGCCGCGCGACCGCTCGTGATCGCGGGCTCCGGCGTCGACCGCGCCGGGGCCAACGAGGCGCTGCTCGCGGTCGTCGAGCGGCTCGGCTGCCCCGTGATCGCGTCCATGGCCGGTCGCGCGGTGGTGCCGCTCGACCATCCCAACGCCGTCTACGGCCTGGGCGCCGGCGGCGACCTCGCCAAGCGCGAGGCCGACGTCGTGCTGGTCGCGGGGTCGCGGCTCGGCAACCTCGACCTGCCGTACGACAAGTACTGGGGCGATCCCGCAACGCAGCGGGTCGTGCAGATCGACGTCGACCCGCGGCACATCGGCGTGACGCGCCCGATGGCGCTCGGCATCGTCGCCGACTTGAAGCCGGCGCTCGCGAGCCTGGCGTCGGCGCTCGAGGCCAGGCGGACGCGGCCGAGGGACCCGGGCTTCCTCGCGCGTTGCCGGCGCGCGGCGGAGGAGTGGTGGAGGGAGCAGATGCGCGTGGTCGAGGGCTGGGCCGGACCGGGGCTGCACCCGGCGCGCGTGATCCAGGCGATCGGCGCGGCCTTCGGCCCGGGCGCGATCTACGTGACCGACGGGGGGTTTACGTCGCTCTGGGCGTACTGGTTCCTGCCGCCGACGCGACCGCGCTCGTATCTCAGCATCCTCGAGCTCGGCATGCTCGGCACGGGCGTGCCCGCGGCGCTCGGCGCGAAGCTCGGCAGCCCCGCGCGCGAGGTCGTGTGCGTCACCGGCGACGGCGCGGCCGGCTTCCACTTCATGGAGATGCAGTCCGCCGCGCGCGAGGGGGCGAAGATCACGGTCATCGTCTTTGCCGAGGGCTCGTGGTCGATGGAGGTCCCGAACGAGCAGATGCTCTACGGGCGCAACTTCGGCACGGAGATGGGGACGGTGCGCTGGGACGTCGTGGCGCGCGGGCTCGGGTGCGAGGGGCTCTATGCGGAGAGCCTCGATGAAGTCGAGGCGGCGCTCGCGAAGGCGCGCGCGGTCGCGGGGCCGGTGGTGCGGTCGCGGGGCCGGTGGTGATCAGCGTCAGGACCGACCGCGCCGCCAACCTGGGCGTGGCGCCCGAGCCGGGCCTGCGGTTTGCGGAGGTGTACCAGGGACCGATGTGACGGCGTCGTGGCGCACGATACCCGGGTAGACTCCTCGCCGCCGGCGCCGTGCCGCGGGCGTCTCGAACTCGCGCCTGGCCAGGGGCAGCGGTCTAGCTAGCGGCCCGCGTAGAGCGCGAGGCCCGCGATGTGCCGGAAGTGCTTCCAGTTGCCCGTCAACAGCGGCAGCCTCTTCACCAGCGCCGTCGCGGCGATCAGGGCGTCTTCCTTCTCGAGGTCCGGGTACCTGCGGCGCAAGGACCAGTAGCGCGCCGCGATGGCGGGTCCCAGGGGAACGAGCCGGAACCGGCGCAGCGCCTCGGCGATCGCTCCGCGCTCGGCGCTGCTCAGGCCCTTCTTCGCGAGGAGTTCCTTCCGCGTGACGAGCGAGTAGTAGATGCGGCTGCGCGGATCGTCGAAGAGCCGGCTGTGAGCGCCGACGTTGAAGTAGTCGATCAGGATGTCGGTGTCTACGAGGACGCGGACCGCTGCCACGCTCGGATCTCTCTCAGGAAGGCCGCATCCGAGCGGCTTCGGGAGCGGCGGCGCAGCATGCGGACATACTGTGCGCTGTCCTTCACCGCGGTATGTCCGTAGGGATTGAACTTCTCCCTGACCAGCTCCTCCAGCAGGGTCACCGGGTATATGCCGCGGCGCCGCGCCGTCCGGATGAGAAACTCCTTCAGGTCCGCGTCAAACGAGAGCGTCCACTTCTGGCGCCTGAGAGCCGGCTTGGCCATAACGCTACGTATATTATACGTACACCCTGGCCTGAGCAAAGAACCGTCCCTGCGGGAGCCCCGGCTCGGCTTCCAGTCCTCTGTACGCAGTTCAATACTCGCAACCAGGCCCGGGTGAGCAACAATCAGCGCTTCGCGCCCGGCATCCGGGTCGCAGGCGCTTTCACGAGCGTGCGATCGGAACGCTGGACGCCAACCGCCGGCCGATGGTACGCAGGCCGGCTTCGCTCCGCCTCGCGCGACCACGCAGGTCGCCGCCGGCGAGCATCCCTCGAATCATGACCCTCCAGGACTTCGGCACCATTGCCGCCGCCCCGCGCCGCCGACGCCGCCTGCCCTCGTGGGTGCACGGCAAGGCGCCCAGCGTCGGCGGCCGGTGGGTCCGCCTCGGCCGGCGGAAGTACTATGCCGCCCGACGCGACACGCGGCCGACGCTTCCCGCCGGCATGTACACGCTCGAGCGCGACCACGACGGCGACATCCTCTTCGAGCGGCGCGACCTCGAGGCCGACGCGCTCGTCCGCTTCCCGGGGAGCGCGGCGGACCACCTGCTGCGCGAGATCGAGAGCTTCTGGTCGCTGGCTCCGGCCTTCGCCGAGCACGGCTTCCTCCACCGCCGCGGCTACCTCCTCTACGGCGCGCACGGCTCCGGCAAGAGCTCGATCGTCCGCCAGGCGATCCGCGACGTCATCGGGCGTGACGGCGTCGTCATCCTGTGCGGGACGCCCGCGGTCGTGACGCGCGGCCTGGTCGTCCTCCGCCGCATAGAGCCGCGGCGGCCGGTCGCGTGCGTCTTCGAGGACATCGACGCGATCGTCGCCGAGCACGGCGAGGACCAGCTTCTCTCGCTCCTCGACGGCGAGAACGAGGTCGACCACGTGCTCAACCTCGCGACCACCAACTACCCCGAGCAGCTCGACCGCCGCTTCGTCGCGCGCCCGCGGCGCTTCGACCGCATCGTCCGCATCGACGCCGCCGACGAGCGGACGCGCCGGAGCTACCTGGCGGCCAAGCTCGCCGGGGCGGATGCCGCGGAGCTCGAGCGCTGGGTGCGCCTGACCGAGGGACTCTCGCTCGCCGCGCTCGCCGAGGCCGTGATCAGCGTGCGCTGTCTCGGCAAGGGGCTCGAGGAGACGATCGAGTTGCTCCGCCGCATGAGCGCGGGCCGGGCGTCGAGCCGCGAGTTCGCCGGCAGCGCGGGTTTCGCGGCGGGGAGGTGAGCGGACATGGGCCTCTTCGATACGGTAAGGTGTGAGTACCGGCTTCCGAATCCGGCACACCAGGACCTCGAGTTCCAGACGAAGGACCTCGAATGTCTGCTGGACCACTACGTCACTACCGCGAGCGCGCCGCGTCGAGCTTCCTCGCGGCCTCGATCAGGTCGCCCGCGCTGACGATGTGGTAGCGATCGAGCATCTGGCGGGACTTCCAGCCGACCATCTGCATCGCGACCCGTTCGGGGACGCCGGCGCGGACGAGGTTGCGGACGGCGGTACGCCGGAAGTCGTGGAGGACGCGGCCAGGCACCCCGGCCCCGCGGCAGGCCGTCGCCCACGCCTTGTTGAAGGTGCCGAGCGGCTCGCCGTTCGCGCGCGTGAAGACGTGCGGGACGAGGCGTCCGAGCTCGCATTCGCGCTCGCGCGTGACCGCCCGCCGCCGTTCGAGCAGCGCCCGGAGCTCGGCCGTGAACGGGAACACGCGCCCCTCGCCGGTCTTCGTGGTACCCGGCTCGAGCCGGACCTCGCCGGCGTCGAAGGCGACGTTCGTCCAGCGGAGACGGGCGGCTTCGGACCGCCAGCGCCAGCCCGTCGTGTAGAGGAACGACACGAAGTCGGCCAGGTCGGGGGACAGCCGGCGGCGCACCGCCTCGAAGTCCTCGGCCTCGAAAAAGCCGCGCCGCACGTTGTCCTCGCGCAGGAGGGCGATGTGCGGCCGCGAGGCGAGAGTGCCCGCCGCGATCGCGAGGGTGAACGCGCGCTTCAAGACGGCCAGCTCGCGGTTGATCGTCGCGTTCCTCGCGCCTTCCTCCTGTCGCCGAAGGACGTAGCGGCGAACGTCCGCCGTCGTGATCGCGGCCAGGCGGCGCCGCCCGAAGAACGGGCCGAGGTGCAGCCGCACGTGGCGTTCGACGTCGAGGAGCGAGCGCTTGCGGTTCATGCGGTAGTCGTCGAGAACGT
>WNGD01001914.1_pt1 | contig 22069 bp, 21 predicted proteins | sample 5400671 | NCBI WGS metagenome assembly WNGD01 (sample SAMN13153369, study PRJNA577476) | soil metagenome | isolation source: 40 cm soil or saprolite under grassland replicate 2 | place: USA:California | collected 2016-06-15 | reverse complement strand
GGCTTGATCCGGCACCCGACCCACTCCCAGTTTTCGCCTCTCGTCGAGACGCCGTCGGAGAGAAGAACGATGTTGACCTTCCAATTGCTGTGTAAACTCAGCGTTTTCTCAGGCACATTAAATTTGTCAGTCAACCAGGAAGAGGACGACTATATCCGGGCAAACTACCCGGAAGGCGATAAATGGACGATGCTGGAAGCCTTGCCGGTGCGCACCTGGAATATGATATACCAGCGAGCCTTGACGCTAGGGGTGTACCGCAAGGTCAACACCTTAAACAGCATTCCCCAGAACGTCGCCATGCAAGACCTGGACGCGATACCGGACAGGGACAGGGCGATAATACTGGTCACTGAGGCAAGCCGGAGGAATAATAAATCCTATGGGGTCTGGTTATATGCTGCGGGATTGCAGGAGTTTGCTGAGCAGGTGGAGCATCGGAATATCAATTCTGGTGGTTTGCCCAGCCCATCTCGCTGAGGTTCCAGTGCAGATCGTCTTCATGCAGATCGAGCCAGTATTTCCCGGTGATGGTGTGGCCGATGGGATAGCTGGTGTGCGTGTGCAGGACCATCTTAGGATAGCCGACGGTGCCGGAGGTGAAGTAGACGAGGCAGGGATCATCGCTGCTCGTTTTTGGACCTGTATACGTCGGAGATGCCGCTGTGACGATGCCCTGAAAACTGGTCCAGTTGGGCAGATTGTGCGGGCTAACCAGGATTGTGTAGCGAATAGTCGGACTGGTAGTGCGCACCTGGTCAAATTTATGCGCCCCCTCCTCGTCGGTGACGATCCCCTGGGCCTCGGCGATTCCGGCGCGAAACTCCAGGTCTTTAGGGGTGAGAAGCGTTGTGCAGGGGATCGGCACCGCTCCCATCATCATCAGTCCCAGCACGGTCTCCCACCATTCGGGGATGCGCGGGAGCATGACCATGACACGATCACCCTTCTGAATACCCAGTTCCACGAACGCGTTTGCCGCACGATTGGAGCGCTCGAAAAACTGGGCGAAGGTGATACGGCGCTCCTCGCCGTCCTGGCCGATCCAGAGCATCGCCAGCTTGTTGGGATCGCTGGCCCATTTGCCTATCACATCGATGGCAAAATTAAACTGCGCGGGAACATCGAGGTGAAAACTGCGTCGTTCGGCCTCGTAGTCGGTCATATTCGTGGTCTTTTGCATGGTAAATATCCTCTCCTTTGCTGGTGTCTGCAATGGCAGGTCGCATTCTACAGCGTCGTACTGCAACAACTTCCATCAGTATATCCCAGGCGAGAGAGGGCGTCGAGGGTACCTACAACAGGGAGGGGTCTTGCACCCCTCCAATAGGCATCAACCTAAGAACCGCTGAGTTTAAAAACGCAAGGAGCAATCGAAAATGGATACGGTAATTGCTCGTATTGTCCTTTTTTACCAATTTCATTCGGTCGATAGACAGACGAGCAGAAAGCCTTTGCTCATCTGTCCATTGACGTTCACTTTGCTTTTTGCCCAAAGGTCGGTGAGTAAAACGGGTATGAGAGGATTTCAAGGCATTCTTTTATCCGTTTCCCCTTCCCTTTTAAGCTCAACCATTCTTAGGTTGTGCCTATTGGAGGGGTGCAAGACCCCTCCTTGCCGAGAGGCCAGCTTTTACCAGTGGGCTGGCTGTGGTGGCGTGACGCTTAGCGTCTGCTCCAGCAGCGCCGGATTCTGTTGCATCTGCTGCACAAACGAAGAGACCTGGGCCTGGGTAAGCTGACCAACCTGGATGGCAGGCCCGAAGCCGCTCTGAATGGAATTAGCGAGCAGCGTCTGCAGCTGATTGTCGGAGACGCCCTGGGCCTGGGCGATGTCTTTAAGATACTTGCCCGCCTGCAACTGCATTGCCAGTTGCTTGTTCGAGATGTTGAGCCCCTGCGCGACCATGCGCTGGATGCTGGAACCATACTGCTTGAGGGGCTGCTCAAATATGCCGGCTGCCGCGGCAGGCATGGTACCGGTTGGTTGATTGCCGGTTGTCGTAGTCTTCTGCTGCCCGTTGCCCGTTGCAGTAGGAGCAGCCGGGCCCTGTGTGTTGACTTTCGCGGCGGAAGTTGGTTGCGGAGCCACCTTCGCCGACTGGTCGGTCTTCGTTGTCCCCTGTATCGTCGTCTGCACGGGACTGTTCGTAGATGCCTGTGAGGCCGGCACGGTACCTGTCGCGGCTATCTTTGGCAATTGTAATATTACGGCACCCGCGATAAGCGCCAGAGCAAGCAGCGTAACTCCACCTACAATGAATACCAGGCGTTTCGTATTGCGTCTTGCCATGTGTAAAACCCTCCTATATCGCTCTTTGCTTGTCTATCGTGTACGATCCTTAGCTACAGCACATATACATAACACGCGCAAAGGAAAGGAATTTTTCTGGGCATGCTCAAGTACTACTTCATTGTGTTGTAATTTGTTTCATGCATATTCAAGAGCGTAGGAGGTGAGGCAGGATGGAGGTTGCAAGCCAGCTCCACCCTGGAGAATAGCAGAACTACTCTGTCGGCGTCGCCGTTGCGGCAGGCTGCTTCGCAGTTTTGGCCCCCAGCAGGCGCTCCAGTGGCTTCGGATTCTTCTGCCAGCGCTTGATCAGAGTCGCCACCTGCTTCTGGGTCAGATCGCCCGCTGCGATGGCTGGCTGCAGGCTACTCTGTAGCGAAGTAGAGATGAGGTTCTGCAACTGGACCGTCGAGAGGCCCTGCGCGGTAGCGATGGCGCTGAGCGTCTTGCTCGCCTTGAGCTGTGCCGCGACCTGTTCGGGAGTGAGCTTCAGTCCCTGGGCCATCTGGCTTCTGATCTCTGGCGCGTACTGCTTTAAAATCTGTGTGTATGGATTGGCGCGCACCGTTGGGACTGGTGTGACCGTGGGTGTCGACGTGGCGCTGGTCACGTTGGCCTGGGAATGGAGAACGAGAAAAAGACCTCCACCGATCAATATCAGAACCAGGACGCCGGCACCGATGATAATAAGCACTATTCTTCTTGCCATAATCTAAACATCCCTCTTGATCTTTATTGTTTCGCTCTCTGCAAGCTATCATAACTTCATAGGACTGATTTTTTAGTAGTGTAGGTACGTCAACAGATCTCCTGTAACACTGATATCATAGAACCTGATAGTGAAGGATCTCTTTCGGAACGATCAAGATTTGCTCAAGATTGAGCCGGGGAGCGATAAACTATTGAAATGGCATATATTTCTACCTTCTTTCTATGCTACTATACAGGTGAAGAATTGCACGCGTGGCAGGAGCGTTGGAGATGACGCAGAAGATTTTGATTATCGAGGATGAAGAGGGCATAATACACCTGTTGAACCTGTATCTTAAGGATGCAGGGTATGATGTTGTGGCGGCGCACGATGGCGCGGATGGCCTGGCGCTGCATGCGCGCGAGCATCCTGATCTTGTAATATTGGACATTAGGTTGCCCGCCATAGATGGGTTTGAGGTATGCAGGCGTATGCGCGCCTGGTCGAATACACCGATCTTGATGCTCACCGCGCGTAGTGGCGAGGACGATCGCATCAATGGTCTAGAGCTCGGCGCGGATGACTACCTGGTGAAGCCGTTCAGCCCGCGCGAACTCGTGAGCCGGGTGCGCGCAATTCTGCGACGCACGACGGGACAGGATACGCCTGAGACACGTACGAGGCCGCCGGCAGTCCAGGGGAAAGACATCTTGCGTTTTCCCGGCCTGACCATTGACCTGCTGGCGCGCCGTGTAGAGGTCAATGGAGGCGAGGTCGCGCTCACACCAACTGAGTTCGACCTGCTGGCATTGCTGGCGAAGTCGCCCGACCGCGTCTTTACGCGCGAAATGTTGATGAACAAAGTCTGGGGTTATGACTATCTCGGTGATGGGCATACCATCGATGTGCATATCAGCGCGCTCCGTAAGAAGATTGAGGTCGATCCAGGGGTGCGTTATATCAAGACAGTATGGCGCGTAGGCTATCGCTTCGAGGTCAAGACACGCTCCACTACGTCATCCACTTGAGGAAACGGCTATGCGTATGCACTGGTGGCAGAGTATTCGTTGGCGCCTGGCGCTTGGATCGGTAGCTGTCGTGATCCTGGCGACAATCGTCATGGCGCTCTCGGCTATCCTGGCGATTGCATATTACTATGGCAGTGAACAGCAGCATAGCCTGGCAGCGAGCGCGAATACGAACGCGCAAAGCCTTAGCGAAAATTATGCAAAGGGCGGCACGTTTGCAAGTGCTATCAATGGCACCTTCCCGACGCGCTCGACGAGCCGGGCACTGGCGACCAGCGGGACGGTACGCGATAGTCATGGCGAAGTGTACCTGTTCCTTGTGTTTAATCAGCGCGATCACCTCGTCTTTCCCACGGCGAGTCAACTGGCCACCCACAATCTGACCGCGTGGGGCGCACTTATCAACTCTCTGAGGCGTAACGCGCTGAACGGTAATGCCGGTACAGGCACTATGCGCGCCGCTGTACTGCAGGCACAGAAGGGCATTACAACCTCAGGCGAAATCGGCCCCAGATATCTCGGCCTGTTTCCGCGTCCCTTTATCGCAGCCCCTATCAGGTCGGGAACGCAGACCAATGCTCCTGTCGTTGGTGTGTTGCTGATGACACCGATCTCTGCTGCCAATAACACCCTGCCGGATTTTGTCCGTGAAGCCGGCCTGGTGGTGCTGCGTACCTCGCTGATCGTCGCCATTCTGGCCGCACTGGCCGCCATCCTCTTCGCACGCACGATCACCCGTCCGCTCGCGAAGGTGACGGAGGCGACGCGCGTACTGACCTCCGGCGACTACAGCGCCCGCGTCTTGACGCACGCGCCGGGCGAACTGGGCGAACTGGCCCATAACTTCAACGACATGGCGACGCAATTGCAGCGCGATGTGGAGGAACTGCGCAAACAGGAGCTATGGCGGCGCGAGCTGATCATGAGCATCACCCATGACCTGGCTACCCCGCTGACGGCGATCGCCGGCCTCGGTGATGCGCTGGTCGATGGCGTCAACCAGAGCCGCGAGGACTACGAAGAGACCGGGCGTGTGATCGTACGCGAGACGCTGCGCCTGCGCCGCCTGGTCAAAGATCTGCATATGATGGCGAAAGTCGAGGCTGGAGCCCTGGTGCCACAACGCAAGCCTGTACGCCTGGCCCCTCTGGTCGACGAAGTGCTGGCTGTCCTGGTGACTGAGTTCGAACGCGCCAGGGTCGAGCCGCTCAATATGGTCTCTTACAACCTGCCGACCGTCGCTGCCGATCCCGATATGCTCACACGCGTGGTCTCGAATCTCTGTGACAACGCTTTGCAGTATACCCCTCCGGGCGGCTCCGTGAGGATCGAGGCACAGCAGCAAGCGAATATGCTGGCAGTCGCTATCACCGATACCGGCAAGGGCATTCCTCCTGAAGTCCTGGGGCGCGTCTTCGAGCGTTTCTTCCGTGCCGATACCGCTCGCCAGTCCAGAACAGGCGGGAGCGGCCTGGGGCTGGCGATCGTGCGTGCAATTGTTGAAGCCCACGGCGGCCACATCTGGGCGGAGAATGTGCCGGGTGCCGGCGCGCGTTTCACTTTTACACTGCCACTCACGCAGCAGCCTCCATCCGTGAGTGATGAGACAACGCTGCTCCTGCACCGTAAGTTCGGGGCGCCGACGGGACAGAACATACCGTTCGGGCGCGGCAACGGTACCCCCACCGGTTAAGTTCATGCCATTTTTAAGATAAGGCGTGGCCTATATGCCTCATGAACTCGACGCTTATGAGGACGAATGATATACTTTTGCATTAGCGCTAAATATTTTTGCATTGTTTGCCGATCAATAAACATAGATGATGAGATGCTAATGCTCTCCAGACTACTCAGAGCTTAAATCCTCGCAGGAGTGAGGTGGCCCTCATCCCCTCATGCGTCTTGTATATGAACTGTGAGGATATGATCTCAATAAGGCGAACGAGGGATGCCTCCATTCCTGCGAGAACAAAGAGAAGTAAAGAGGATCTTCATGACTGTCAATATTACTTTTATTCATGATCGTCAGGCTGTGAATACTATTCCATCGATCGAGGGAGAGTCGCAGGAACTGGTCGATGTCCTTCAGAAGATTGTGCAAAATACAGGCGCACTACTCGACGTGCAAAATTGTTCTGTTGCGCTGTTGGACGCGACACAGACAACGCTGGTCACGCTGGCTGCCCTGCAAAAGCAAGGGCAGCGCCTGCGTCAGACGCGTTTCCGTCTCAATGAAGGTGTCGCAGGCTGGGTAGCCGAACACCGGGAAGCGCTGATTATCAACGATGTGAGCCTCGATCAACGCTTCAAGCGCCTGGGTCGTATCCCTATCGGCTCGATCATTTGTGTGCCACTTATCGATAAGGATAGCTTCATTGGCACAATCACGGCCAGTAGTTCCGAGACCGACGCGTTTGACGAAAGGAAAGTCCGCCTGCTCTCGATCTTTGCCGAGCAGGCGGTACTGGCGATCACGAATGCGCGCCATGCAGAGATAGCGCTGCGCCAGGCGCAACAATTGGAGATGCTCATGCATCTCTCACGCGGCATTACGACCAGTTTGAAGTCCGAAACTCTGTACCGTACCATCCTTGCTGATGTGCGTCGCCTGGTGGCTTGCGACCTTGCGTTGATCTACCTCTATTGCGAAGGTACGCAGGAATTGTATCCAGTGGCCGAGGCCTTCTCTAGCGATGAGGACGAAGGTAGTCTGCAAATAAAGACCGGCGATGTGCAGCGAGAGCATTTCAGCCTCTATGATCCCCACTCGGTAACAGCCCTGGCCGCAGTGCATCGTCATCCTATGTTGCAAGTCCCTGCGCAAAACGAGCAGGGTGGTGCGCTGCCTGTAGCAGAGCTGGCAGCGCCCTTCGTTTCTAAAGGTACGCTTTATGGCGTGCTCTCGCTGAAACGGGCGCAACCGTTCGATAGCGAAGAGCTACGCCTGGTACGAAACCTGAGCCATATGGCGGCGGCGGCTCTGGAAAACTCCGCACTCTTCCAGGTGGTCCGTACAGATCAGGAGCAACTGCGTGCCATTCTTACCTCCAGCTCCGATGGCATCGCACTCCTTGACGCGGGTAACCATTTCATTGAAGCCAATGCCGCCTTTGGGCGCATCTTTGGCATGGAGCCGGAGCAAATTGCTGGTATGGAGTGTATGGAACTGCTTGGCTGCGACGATGAAGAGGGGATAGAGTCCTGTCACGAGATCTGTAAGATTCAGGATGCACTGCAAACGAGGCAGGCGCTGCCATATATCGAGATTGACCTGACGCTTCAGGATATACCGCGCTCGCTTGGTTTAAGTATCACGCCCATAATGAGCACCGAGAATCCTCTCTGCCTGCTGGTGGCGCGCGATGTGACCTCAGTACGCGATGCCACGCGCATGAAGGCCAACTTCCTCTCCATGATTACGCATGAACTACGCTCGCCACTCAACGCGATCAATGGCTACCTGGACCTGACCCTGGAAGGCATCGGCGGAGAACTCAACGAACAACAACGCGATTTTATGCAGCGTGCGCGGGCCGGCAGCGAGCACCTCTACGCACTGATCGAAGACCTGTTATTGGCATCGCGCGCCGACTCTGGACAGTTGCGACTGAGCCGCGAGATTATCTACCTGCAGGATGTCATCGCCAATGCCGTCGAAGAGCTGGAGCTGAATGCACGGGATCAGGGCATCGCCATCGAGATAAAGATCGCTAAAGACTTTCCGCGCCTCTACGCCGACGCGGTCCGACTGCAACAGGTGCTGCGCAATCTGATCAGCAATGCCCTGCACTTTACGCCGTCGAAGGGACAGATCACCGTCTCGGCACGGGTCGAGACGAGCCTCGCTACGTCGGCTGACGATGAGACGCGCGTGGTCAGGCTACAGGTAAGAGATACTGGCAGCGGCATCGCACCGGAGTACCAGCAGCGTATCTTCGAGCGCTTCTACCAGGTTCCCGGCTCTAGCAGCGCGCGCAGCGGGCAGGGCCTGGGCCTGTCGGTGGTGAAGATGATCCTCGAACTCCACGGTGGTTATGTCACAGTCGAGAGCGCGCCGGGACAGGGGAGTACGTTTACCTGTGTCTTGCCGTGCCTGCTATCGTAACAGTCTCGTCATCCGACAACGTAATACAAAGAGAAGCATATAGGAATATCGGGTATCGGACAAGAGATATGTGCGATTGTGTCTCCTTAACCCTTGACGCATCAGAGAATGCGTGCTATGCTCAATTTATCCCAACATGTTCCTTGCTGATAGAAACGGCCAGGAATGGAGCCCGGTAATGTAAGCTTGTACAGGATAAGGAGACAGACTGTGGGTATGCTACGGGTTATGTCCCGTCGCGGTGACGATCGGATCATATGGGATACGCGGAAGGCGGAAACAAATGATCCCGAAACTGTGGCGGCAGTTCGTGAAGCCGAACGGATCTTTAACGAAGAGCGTATGAGGGGGGCAACAACCTTTAAAGTAGAAACAGGAAAACCTGCAGAACGTATCGAGAAGTTTGATCGGACCGCCGAGCAGATCGTCATTGTACCGCGTGTCGTAGGTGGATGAGGCCAGCCATGTTGGAAACACTGAGTCTATTTCTCGGTATCTGGCTACTGTTCCTCTTACTGGCGATCTACTACCTTTCTCAGTCCCCGGATGGAGGCGTGGGTCGTTTCCGAGAGTCGGTCAGTGAGCATCTGTCCGCTGAGAGTCGGGCCAAAGCGCTTTTGCGCGAAATGCTTTCCGAGAACCAGTATCAACAACTGATCAAGTTTGGCTATCTTGAGGTATCGAGCCCTACTATAGACAGTCGTACCTACCGTATTCCCAGTTCAGGTGGATTGGTGAAGGTCTACGAGCGCGGCTGCGCGGTCATGGAATTGTGCTTACAGCCCGCTGAGCCATTGCCCGATGGCGATGTTGTAGTGATGCACAAACTGATGATCGAAGGCAACGAACAAGAATACCTGCAAAAGGCAAATCATTTCGCTCCCGGCATCATCTCCCTGCGTTGCCAGCATCTATAGAGATCCTTTCACTCACAACAAAATAGGAGAGCAGGTGCAGTAGATAGAAATATTTGCACCTGTTCTTTTCGTTTGCCCCAACTGTCTGGTTGAACTTTTCCCCTGAGATTTCGTATATATTCAGTGAATACGTTTATGCATATAGAAGCATCTGGTCGAAGAGGATCACTATCTTTTTGCGGAATACTCGACCTGGGCTAAGGTATAATTTTCTGGAAGAATACGCTCGAGGCCCCTCTGGTTCCTCTGGGCCTCAGAAGGCAGGCAGAAATTATGGAATGTCCGTACTGTAAAGCGCAGAATCGGGATGGAGTGCGGTATTGTGGAAGTTGTGGGAAGCAGATTGGCCCTGCTGTAACCTCTGTCACTCCGGTCGGATCGGGGAGTAGTGGCACTATTCCTCGTTCGCTTACCCCTGGTTCTCGTTTACAAGGTGGCCGCTATCTAGTGAAGCAGGTGTTGGGAGAAGGCGGCATGGGAACGGCGCTGCTCGCTCAGGATTTGCGTCTGGATAGCAAGCTTGTAGTGATCAAGGAGTTGATCACGGACCATACTGATGCGCAGAGGAATCTGGAGGATGTGCGCAACTTCAAGCGCGAGGTCTCGACGCTGGCGCATATCGATCATCCTCTCGTGCCCAACGTGACCGACCATTTTCAAGAGGGAACGCGTTACTTTATGGTGCAGGAGTATGTGGAGGGGGAAAACCTGGAGGAGCGACTGGAGCGGATCAAACAGCCAATGCCAGAGCCAGACGTGCTGCTCTGCGCCTCCGAGGTGCTCGATATCCTCGACTACCTGGCCCAGCAGACGCCACCGATTGTGCACCGCGACATCAAGCCCGCCAATATTATCATTGGCAGCAAGGATAAGCGTGCTCACCTGGTGGACTTCGGCATTGCGCGCGCCGACGAGGCGAAGAACGTGCAGCGCAAGCAAACCGCCGCGTTGGGAACGCCGGGCTACGCGCCGCCCGAACAGTACCAGGGCAACGCGGACCCGCGCTCCGATCTCTACGCGCTGGCCGCGACTTTGCACCACGTGCTGACCAATCGGGACCCGCGCAACTATCCGCCATTCGCGTATCCGCCCGTGCGCTCGCTCAATGCGCAGCTCTCTCCGGACACCGAGCGCGTGTTGAGCCGCGAGCTTACCAACGATGTCAATCAGCGCTATCAGAGCGCGGCTGCGATGAAGCGCGATATCGATGATATCTTGCAGCGACGCTACGGCATCGCCGGCAATACCAGTAGCTATATGCTTGGAAACTCGGGCGTGTTCAGCGCCGTGGTGGCCAATACCGCGACGACACCGGCGACGCTGGATAGCTCCAACCTGCCCACGGTCTCGCAGGTGCCAACACAGGTCAGCCAGTCGACGTTGACGCCTATACCGCCTGTACCGCCGTATAATATGTCGCCGCCAGCTACGCCGCCGCCCTCTTACTATCAGCCGCCGCCGATCTCCTCCGTGCCGCCGCCTCCAAAGCAGTCAAAGCCGCGGAGGAGCCCCTGGCTGCTTGTTGTTGTGCTGCTCGTGTTGCTCGCTCTTATTCTGGGTGGTGTCTTTGCCTTTGCTGGTTTTCGTAACACAGGGACTTATAATTCAGGAAATGGCAAGACGCAAAGCACTCCAACAAAGGCACCTGCAACAATCAGTGGCGTTGGCGTGACAGAGATCGGCAACGAGCTCATCGGCGTTAGCGATGGTAGTTACTCTTTTGATAGCGGGCGCGCCGATGGGCAGTACAAGCAGCAGGCTGTCAACCGCTTCAAGCAGAACAGCAACGATCCTGGCTCGGTCATCGCCCTGTTCGATACCGCGCTTCAGCACGATTCGAATGACGCGGAGGCGCTTATCTACCGCGAAGATATGCGCGTACTCAGTTCCGGCCAGCCCTACGTCACCTTCGTGGTTGCTACCATGCTCACCGGCTCAGGGCTGACTGGAGTGGGGCGCGACGATCTGCAAGGCGCGTACGTTGCGCAGAAAGAGTATAATGATAACGCGACGCTGCAAGGAGGCGTCAAGGTCCGGCTCCTGATCGCGAACTCCGGTAGTCAGACGACGTACACAAATCAGGTGGCGCAGCAGATTGTGCAGTTAGCGAAGGACGATCCGACGTTTGTGGGCGTGATGGGTTGGCCCTTTAGCTCGCGTACAGTGGTCGCGATCAGGACGCTGACGCAGGCCCATATCCCGCTGATGTCGCAGACGTCGTCCAGTGATGACCTTACGAATATCTCTCCATACTTTTTCCGCGTGGCGCCGGCGAACAAGATCCAGGGGATTGTGGGCGCGCGCTACGCCGAACATACTCTGAAGGCAAAAACGGCGGTGCTGTTCGTCGATCCCGCTGACACCTATAGTCAAAGCCTGGCGCAGGATTTTGCCCAGCAGTTTCAGGCGGACGGCGCTAAGATCCTGGCGACCGAGGATTACACCAAAGGGGAGACTAATACCATTACCGCACGCGTGGTGGATGCTGCGAATTATCATCCCGATATCATCTACTTTTCCGGCTATGCGAGCGATGTTGCTACGCTCATCTCGAATCCGCAGTCGGGTTCGATGCCTGTTATGGGCGGTGATGCGCTCTATGAGTTGGGCGGCTATCCCAGTCGTAGCGGGCTGACTCGCCTGCGCTTCACGGCGTTTGCCTACCCTGACGAATGGGATGTCCTGGGCTACACGCCGAAGCCAACGTTTTTCAGCGACTATCCGAATTACTTCGATCCCAACCGGCTGCGCCAGGGGAGCCCATATGGGTTCACACGCGCCGATAATGATGTTATTCTTTCTTATGATGCAATGATTGCCCTGTTGAAAGGTACCAATAACGAATTGAGCGCAGGCAAGACGAAGCTGACGCCAACGGATCTGCAGCAAGGACTGAAGCAGATTAGTGGGGCCAATGGCTTCCAGGGAGTAAGTGGACAGATCGCGTTTGGAGCAAATGGCGATCCGGTGAACAAGGCAATTGTGGTGCTGCATGTAAGTCCCCAGGGGTATATCCAGATGGAGCCTATGGGGTCGGACCAGGGTCGCTTTTTGAAATAGTAGGGTTGCGCGACGAGGCGCCGCTCTCTGCGTTGTTGGACTCGAAAAAATAGAGAATGAGTGATAGGCACAAACATGAAATGTCCTAATTGTGGTACGGTTAATCCTCCAGGAGAGGAGTTTTGTGAGAACTGTGGGTTCGCCCTGACGGCGGCCTCTTCCAGTGGCACCAGCACGACGGGCGCGAGTAATATAGCGGTGTTGAGCCCCACAGGTAATACAAATCCACGCACTACGACAGGTGGCGGGACCAGCTCTGGCCTGCGCACGCTGGCTCCTGGCTCTCAACTCCAGGGTGGCCGCTATGTGGTCGAGAAGGTGCTCGGCCAGGGCGGTATGGGAGCCGCTGTCCTGGCGAAGGATACGCGCATAGCCGATAAACTGGTGGTTATCAAAGAACTTATCGCCGATAGCACCGATCCGCAGCAGCGTCAGGAGGATGTAAACAACTTCAGGCGCGAGGTGAAAACGCTGACCGAGATCGATCATCCCCTGGTGCCAACGGTGACCGATAGCTTCCAGGAGTACTCGCGGTACTTTATGGTGCAGGAATATGTGGCGGGCGAAAACCTGGAAGATCACCTGGCCCGCTTAAAGAAGCCAATGCCTGAACGCGAGGTGCTGACCTATGCGTCTCAGGTGCTCGATATCCTCGACTATCTGTCTCAGTTAAAGCCGCCGATTGTGCACCGCGACATCAAGCCCGCCAATATTATCATTGGCAGCAAGGATAAGCGTGCGCACCTGGTGGACTTTGGTATTGCGCGCGCCGACGAGGCCAGGAACGCGAAGCGCAAGCAGACCGCTGCGCTGGGAACGCCGGGCTACGCGCCGCCCGAACAGTACCAGGGCAACGCGGACCCGCGCTCCGATCTCTACGCGCTGGCCGCGACTTTGCACCACGTGCTGACCAATCGGGACCCGCGCGACTACCCACCATTTGTCTATCCGCCCGCGCGCTCGCTCAATGCGCAACTGACACCAGATATAGAGGGTGTACTGGCACACGCACTACAGATCAATGTGAATAATCGATATCAGAGCGCGGCAGATATGAAGCGCGATATCGACGAGATTCTGACTGATCACTTTGGCTTTTCCGGCGATACCAGCACCTATACGCTTGGCGCTTCGGGACCCATAACCCCGCAACGTCAGCAGTCAAATCCACGCACGCCGGTTCCGCCCATCGCGCCGATACCGATCAATCAAGCTCGTTCGGCTCAACCCCCGGCGCCCCCTTATGGAGGACAGAGGCAGATGGGGTCTCAGACGCCGTATCCGCCTCCGCAGCGCGGAGCGCTCGGACAGCCCCCCGCCCAGGGGCGCCAGCGCAATAATAGCTTCGTTCTCTTTAGCTTTCTGTTGCTCATTGTTGTTGTGGCCGTGATCGCCGCCGCCTTCTTCGTTTTGCCTGGCCTGAACAAGAGCGGCACCGGCGGAAATGGAAGCTCCGGCGCAACGGCGACCTCCTCGGCATCCGTTGCCGCGCTGCCGGTCTCAAGCGATGGCACCGGCACAGCAAGCGTGAACGGCGAAACGATCGGCATCAGCTCCGGTGCCGTCTCCTTCGATGCGAGCCGGAGCGATGATGGCTCGCTTATGAGCCAGGCCGCGACTGCTTATGCTTCCGGCAACATTGGTAGCGCCCAGTCGCTCTGGCAAGCTGCAAGCAGTAAGGCAACGGACGACGCTGAACCCTTGATCTACCTGGAGAACCAGCGCGTCAAAACGTCTGGCGTGCCCTATATCACGCTCATCGTGGGCACGATGCTGACCGGTACAGGCGATCGGGTACAGGTCGGCCACGATAACCTGCAGGGGGCCTACATTGCGCAGAAGGAGTTCAACGCTAACAATGGCGCCTTGCTCGGTGGCGTTGAGGTGCGTCTGCTGATTGCAAACTCGGGCAGCGATGACACCAACGGCGTCAAGGCGGTGGCCAATCAGATCGTCCAGGCTGCACAAAAAGATAAGACGATCGTCGGCGTGATGGGCTGGCCTTATAGTGGTCAGACGGTGAATGCCGTCAGTATCCTGGGACCAGCAAAGATCCCAATGGTCTCCTCGACCGCCTCAAGCAATCAGTTGAGCGGCGTGTCTCCGTACTTCTTCCGCGTGGCCCCGCCGGATAAGAGCCAGGCAGCGGTTGGCGCACTCTATGCCAGACAGAAGCTGAATGCGAAGAATGTGGCGCTCTTCGAAGACCCGAGCGATGCGTATAGTAGCAGTCTAGCTAGCGGGTTCAATCAGCAATTTACTCAAGCTGGTGGAAAAGTTACTGTTATCGACTACACAGTAGGGAAGACAAATACAATTTCGACCGCAATGCAGCAGGTGCTCAGTAGCAATCCGCAGCCGGACCTGATCTACTTCGCCGGTTACTCGTCCGATGTCGGTACGCTGCTGAAGGCCCTCCCCGATGCTAGCAAGCTGCAGGTATTGGGTGGTGATGCCCTCTACAATCTGGCGGGCTATCCGGGCGTTGGTTCGAAGTTCAATCGCTTGCGCTTCACGGCATTCTCCTATCCCGACGAATGGGCCGTTCTGGGTAAAACGAACCAGGAGCCAGCGTTTTACAAGGACTACCCCGCCACCTATAATCCCGGTAACGCCCACCAGGGCAATCCATACGGCTTCTCGCGCGCGGCCTACAACGTCGTGCTGGCCTACGATGCCACCCTGGCGCTGCTGAATGGGAGCAAGAATGGGCTGGGCGGTCAGACAGAGGGACTCACGCCCGCTAAGCTGAAGACCGGGCTTGATAGTATCACGGGGAATAAGGCAATCCAGGGTGCCAGTGGGCAGATCTCTTTCGATCCCAATACTGGTGATCCCGTCAACAAGGCCGTGCTGGTTCTGGCAGTGAGCCAGGATGGGCATGTCATGATGGAGGGGTTGGGAGCAGGTGTGCTCCAGGTTGGCTAAACCCAAAAACCCGGTAGGGGCGCGATTTATAAGCCCGATTGCGTTTGCGGGCTTATAAATCGCGCCCCTACCGGGTTATTAACCTGCGCTCGACTTCATCTGGTGTCAGGTCAGCGATCTCCAACGTTTTTTGGCGAGCGGTCTCGCCACGCACGATGCTGATGCTGCGGCGCGGCACCGAGAGACGTTCGGCCAGCAGATTGATCAGGGCAGCATTAGCGGCTCCATCCACAGGAGGAGCCGTCAGGCGCGCCTTGAGCGTTCCCTGTTCCCATGTGAGCGCGTTCCTGCTGCTGCGAGGAATGACACGTACCGTGATCAGCATATGCTACCAGCCAAGGGGAAGAGCCTGTAGCAGGAGCTGCTGAATCACGACGAGCAGGAACCAGGCCACGATAAAAGAGAGATCGATCACACCGACCGGGCGCACAATGCGGCGCACTGGCGTGATGAACGGATCGGTGATACGGGCCAGGAAGCGGATAAAGGCGTAGCGCTCATCGAGGCGAAACCAGGACGCGATCGCGCGCACCAGCATGGCCAGGATGATTACCCCGATGCCATACTTCACAAGGAAGCTGACGATGGGAACCGGCGGTATAAACAGAGGCATTACACTTACTCCTGTACAGTACGAACTTCAACAAAGGTCATGCCAAGGAACTTGCGGCGCGCGATCTCGGTAACCCGTACGCCGTCCAGATCTGGCAGTGTGGTAAAGTGGCGCTGGACATATTCACCGAGCGGGCGAGCGGCGGCCCAGCCTGCGACGGATGATGCGGCAGCCGTAGCGACGCGCGTGCGTATCTGGCTGGATGCCATGCCCAGCAGCGTCCCGAGCGTGATCATAGTGATGCCGACGGCGAGATTGGTGCCGCAGTTGGGGTGGATGGCGAGTTCGGCTTCACCGGCCTGGAGACGTGCCAGCGCCTCGTCCAGAGCGATACGCAGCTCTCCCAGATCCACATCGCCGAAGATGATAAAGCCGTCTGAACTGGAGCGCGCGCTGACACTCAGCTCGGGAAGGCGACCACTGAGAATAGTGATGGTGGCATGCTCCAGGGCATGATTCTGGCGGATGCGACGGCTAAAGAATAGATCGTCGAGTTTCATTGCTGGTCTCCTTTGTAGACACGTTCGCCGAAGATCGCCCGACCAATGCGGACAATGGTGGCGCCTTCTTCAATCGCTATAGTGTAATCATCAGTCATGCCCATAGACAGGTGACGCCATGAACAAGCGGGTACCTCATTGCGTAAACGCTCCAGTAGCTTACGGAGGGCGCGAAATACCGGGCGCACCTCCTCCGGGTCCTCTACCTGTGGTGCAACCGTCATCAAGCCCTGTAGATCCAGGTGTGGAAGGGCCGCGACCTGGCGCGCCAGCGCTACCGTTTCAGCCGTCGTGATACCCTCCTTGCTCTGCTCACCCGCGATATTGACCTCAAGCAGGATCGGCAGGCGCTGTCTGTTTTCTGCCTCTGTGTAGCGATTCAGGGCCTGTGCAAGGTGCAGCGAATCGACGCTCTGTACATAATCAAATGAACTTGCCACTCTGTGTGCTTTGTTGCTTTGCAGGTGCCCGATCATGTGCCAGCGCAGGTCCGGCGGGCGAAACTCAGCGATCTTGGGTAGCGCCTCTTGCACACGATTCTCACCGAATTGAGTTACTCCTGCATTATACGCCATCTTGACCAGGGCAACGGGTTTCGTCTTCGAAACGGCTATGAGTGTGATATCCTCGGGACGACGCCCTGCCTGGTGCGCCGCGCTGCGGATACCGGCGCGTACAGCGTCGATATTGGCGGTGATGCGCTCCTGGTCGCTTATGGGGTGATTGTCTGGCACTTCTATGTATCTCTCCGCTACTGACTGACAATGGTACTCTTACTTGTTAGTACGTCCGAGGCGCGCACGGGGTTATAGGAAAAGATTTGATCTTCTGTCATGGTCGTGTTACTATGAGCAAGGAATAGGAACAGGTAATTCTAGCGAAAGGAGGTGTGTACGATGCCGATGCTCTTCTCTAGCGCGGCCCTTTTCTTCGCATGTATGATAGGAGGAGTGTCGATCCTGGGCACGGCCTTCTGGATCTGGATGCTGGTTGACTGTGTAATGAATAAGAGGCTCTCCGACATGCAGAAAGCCCTGTGGGTGGTATTGATCATTTTTACGCATATTATCGGCGCGCTGATCTACTTCTTTGTGGGACGGTCAGGGCAGTCGAAGCAGCCCACTTCTCAGTACTACGAGCAGTCAGGGACGACTTATCATTTTGACGCACCGCCCGCTTATCGCTCATACGAGCAAGGGTATCAGGCGCCACCCCCACAGCAGAATAATGACGTACCCCCTCCGATCTATCCAGAGCAGGCGCAACGCTCCCCCACGGATTATGAGCAGCCCCAGGCTATGTACCCTCACGAACAGCACGAAGACTGAGTTTTTGGAGCTGTGGTTATACTGAAAGTATAGGAATGTAGGAAAGATTCCTGCTGAGTCCAGTCTTTCACTGATACAACCAGTTTTTCACGCGAGATAGAGATGCTTGCATGAAATCTCTGCTTCAGTTGCATTTTGCTAAGTACGTGTGAAGAAGGTGGGGAGAAGGAGAAATGACCTCTATGCATACAAAGAATACAAAACACTCGTTGCTTTTGCTGTTTGTTGTCGCTCTAGCGTTATGTGTATCGTTGACTCCACTGTCCCCGGCTGCCTATGCGGCGTCGGGACCGAATCAGCTACTGATTGTGCGTTCTATGGGCATAGGTAGCGATGGCGCACGTGAGACTGTGACAAACCCCCAGGTGATCCAGCAACTCTACTACCATATACTCTCTCTGCCGTCGGCTCCTACACATAAAATCTGCCCCCTGTACATTATCGCCGTATATCAACTGACGTTTTATCACAATCATACTACCCTTATAAATGCGAGTGTGCTGCAAGGCGGTTGTCCGACGGTGACGCTAAAATCCGGCGATAAACGGGCGACCGATGATATATTCTGGTCGCTATTCGAGCAGGTAAGCGATCTGGGGTCGATGACCTGATTGGCTGGTTGATGCTCTATTCAGGAGAGCGCTATCAGCACCGGGAAACGTCCGGTCTTGCCCTGTTCGGCGCGATGAGAGAAGAACAGCTCGTTGGCGCAACTGGTACAGACCGCCATCACCTCGATGTGCTCAGGCAACAGGCCTGCCATGAGGAGTTGGTTGCGGTTTGTCGCCTGCAAGTCCAGGCGCAAGCTCTTTCTGTTGGATAGGGAGAGCGTGGAGAAGACTGCCGATGCGTGAACGAGGTCTCGGTACTGCTCGGCGGGCTGCGTGTCGAACTGCAACTGCCCCAGGAAGAGCCGCTGGACGGTCTCGCCGACCTCGTAGCAGCAGCTCCCGATCGCAGGTCCGATGCCGGCGAGGATGTTACTCGGCAGGCAACCGAATTGCTGATTCATGGCAGCGACGGTCGCCGCGCCGATGCCGCGCGCTGTGCCGCGCCAGCCTCCATGCGCCTGGGCCATGACCCGTTCTACCGGGTCGTAGAGCAGGATGGGGACGCAATCGGCGAAGGAGAGCGCGATGGCGACGCCATGTTCTCTGGTGATCAGGGCGTCGGCCTTGTGAATAGTCGCGGGCGTCCAGGCGAGCTCGTAATAAGAGCGATTGGCCCAGTCAGTGCGCCATGCGTTGCTGGCGTCGTAGATGGCGATATCAGCGCTGTGCACCTGCCATAACGTCACGCATGGATAGTCCGCGAGGTCGAGCGCCTGTAGCGCCAGTATGCGGTTGCGGATCACGTTGTCGATGCTATCCCCCTGCTTGAAAGGCGGAGTAGAGGTGTTGAGGCTGCTGTACGGTGCCAGGCTGCATCCTCCCTGACGCGTAAAGATGCCGTGTGTGAGGTCCGGAAAATGGCGGTAGTGGCTAAACTGCAGGTAGCGCACACCGCCCGACTGTTGTTCGATCAAAACGACTCCTCTGGCTATGCTATGTCTTTCTGTTTCAGCATATCACATGCCGGCGAGGGGCGACAACGCCTGCCCACGGGGCGACCGCCAGGGTCCGCCCCTACAAGAACACGTGACGGTGATGAACTCAACCGTGTTTTTGTACGGGCGACCCTGGCGGTCGCCCTGCTCGCCATAACGCCTGCACAGATCTACCCTGCCGAGACGTTGCAGCCGGCAGAGAAGAAGCCGAGCTGGAAGATGTTGCTGATCACCGGCTGGATGTTCGTGCAATTGGGTATGATCACGTCCTGATTGGCGCCGATGGTTGGATCGTAGACGGTCTGGTAAGCGCCGAAGTTCTGGCTGCCGCTGCCTGGTCCCAGCGTGATGCGGCTGATCGACCTGCTGTCCAGGGTGCGCCCAAAGTTCGCGAAGGCCAGCATCTCCTGCTCGCTGAGATCGGTATAGACCTGCCCGCGCATATCATTGATCAGGTCCGAGAGATGGGCGATGACGCTCCCCGCGTTGAGCTTCTGCTTGAGCGCTTCCAGAACCTGCTGCTGGCGCTGAGTGCGTCCGATGTCGCCCACGAGATCGGAGTGGCGCGAACGCACGTAGTCCAGCGCCTGCGATCCGCTCATGTGCTGCGGACCGGGCGCGATGTAGAGGCGCTTGTACGCGTAGGGATCGTTGGGGTTGCTCTCCTTGCCTGTATCATTGGGATAGTTATCGTCGACGACCGGGTGTGTGGCATCTATATCTATGCCTCCAAGTGTATCGATAACTTTGGCAAAACCGCTCAGGCCGACCCACGCGTAGCGATCGATCGGGATACCATAATCGCTCTCGATCGTGAGGCGGGCACTGCGTACGCCATCATCGAAGCTGTTATGTTGGGTCGCGCCCAGAAAAAACGCCTGGTCGATCTTGTGCATACCGCCTATCTGAGGAACGGGAACCCACGAGTCGCGTGGAATAGAGACCATGTGCACGGTCTTCTCGCCGGTATCGACGTGGATAACCATCATGACCTGTGTCAGAATTGCCGGGAAGGTATACTTTCCGTCATTGTCGCTTCCCATGAGTAGAAGGTTCCAGGAGCGCCCGTCGATCGCATCGTACGAAGGGATTGTCCCTATTTGCGGCTCGGTACTGCCCCTGCTGACCGGGTGGATGAACTGCGCGACTGGCTCCTGAACAATTTGGTAGTAGAAGTAATAGCCGGTAGCAAATGCTCCACCGAGCAGTACGAGGAAGATGGTCAATGCTATGCGCGTGGGGTCGCGGCGCTTTTTGCCGTTCTTTTTGCGCGGCGGCATCACAGGCGCCATTTGCAGAGGCGCTGTGGGCGGCCTGGGGGGTGGCTCCACAGGATGATTGGCACGCCTGATAAGTCTGGTGGTGGGTTTATCATCCATAGATACACTATTTACCCTTCAGCATGTGATTTTTAAGAAAGCGGGAAGCACATCCATTTCGTCCCTGGCTTTTTGGATGTCGGCCTTTCAATAAGCCCTTAAGCATAGTATAACGAACATGGAGAAAATTGCCAGTCATCGATGTACTATTTAAAACGAGATGTCAAGGGCAAGTGATATCAAATCCGGCTGAAAAGTGATCAAAAAGGGGTCCAGGGGAAACCCCTGGCGGGGTTTGGGGTGTCCCCAAATAATCATCATTGAAACGGATTTGATATGATACAATGGCATCATTATCTATGAGCAGGGAGGATTTTCTGCATGAATCTTGAACGTATTCAAGAAGCTTTGCGCGCAGAGATGTGCGATGGCTGGCTTTTTTACGATTTCCGTAAGTCGAATCCTATCGCGTACCAGGTATTGGAACTGCCTCTCGACGAGATGTATACGCGGCGCTGGTTCTATTTCGTGCCCGCCGATGGTGCGCCAGTGGCCCTGGTGAGTGCGGTTGAGTCGCATGTTCTGCATTCGCTCCCTGGCGTGCACCTGGTCTTCCACACGTGGCAGGAGATGCACGAGCACCTGAGCTCGTTCCTGCCGGGAGGCGGGCGCGTCGCGATGGAATACTCGCCTATGAACGCCATTCCCTATATCGCACGCGTCGATGCTGGCACGTTGGAGCTGGTTCGCTCCTTTCATGTGAATGTTGTCAGCTCCGCCAATCTCTCGCAGCGCTTCGTTGCTCAACTGAGCGCGGCCCAGATGCAGAACCACCGCGATGCCGGGCGTAGATTGATCGCCGCGAAGGATGTGCTCTTTACCCAATTGGGCAGTGATCTGCAGTCGGGCGTCGTGCTCGACGAATACCAGGTGCAACAACGCTTCGTCGCGCTGATAGAGCAGACGGGCCTGATTGTGCCGGAGCCGCCGATTGTGGGCGTGAACGCCAATAGCGGCAATCCGCACTACGAACCGACCAGCCTGCTGTCCAGCCCCATCCGACGCGGAGACCTGCTTCTCTTCGACTTCTGGGCGCGCTTCCCCCAGGACGACGCCATCTACGCCGACTACACCTGGGTCGCCTTTGCCGGCACGCGCGACGAGATCCCCGCACGCCAGCGCGAGATCTTCGAGCTGGTACGCACGGCCCGTGATACCGGCATCGCCTTTATCCGTGAACGCATAGCGGCGGGTGAGCGCGTCGAGGGGCGGCAGGCCGACGATGTAACGCGCGCCGTGATCGCCCGCGCTGGCTACGGCGACTACTTCGTCCATCGCACAGGTCATAGCATCACCACCTTCGAGCATGGCAACGGTGCCAACCTGGACAATTTTGAGACGCAGGATGAGCGTGTCCTCTTGCCCAACACGTGCTGCTCCGTCGAGCCCGGCATCTACCTGCCCGAGTTCGGCATACGCAGCGAGGTCAACCTGCTGATTCTGGAAAACGATGCGGAGGTTACAGGCGTGCCTGCACAGGAAGAGATTGTGCCGCTATTGTAGTTAAGATTTCGGTGACCGAGGCATTTCAGGCAGTTGTAAAATTTTCGGTAGTGACCCTGTTAAGAGGTGGTAGGAACACGGGAGGTCAACACTTCCAGGAACGACCAGAGATGGTCCGTCAGCCCCAGAGCCATGGCCGGAGACTGCTGTCGATACCGACGCACTCCTTGCTCAAACG
>WNGD01005573.1_pt1 | contig 22072 bp, 16 predicted proteins | sample 5400671 | NCBI WGS metagenome assembly WNGD01 (sample SAMN13153369, study PRJNA577476) | soil metagenome | isolation source: 40 cm soil or saprolite under grassland replicate 2 | place: USA:California | collected 2016-06-15 | reverse complement strand
TTCTTTTTGTTCGCATAGGCCAGCGCGGCAAATGTTGGTTGACTCATTCGGCAGTTCTCCTTTGACTGAGCTGCCGACATTTTAACTTGGTTACTGGCTGACTTGAGGAAACTTATTCAGAGCTTCCTTCAGTTTGTCGGACGGACGAGCGCATGTTTAGAGTCGGGCTAATGCCCGACCAAGCGGGCGGTAGCCCGCTTCTAAACTCAGGAAAACGACAAACTGAAGTTTGTCGGACAAGGGCTATTCCTTACGTAGGGCTTCGATCGGATCCAGCCGCGCGGCGCGCCATGCCGGCCAGAGCCCGAAAATTACGCCGACGATCGAAGAGACGCCGACGCCCATCACTGCCGACCAAGCGCTTATCAGCAGCGGAAAGCCCATCGCCAGGGCCAGCAGGTAGGCCAGCCCGAACCCCGTCAGCACTCCAATTGCTCCGCCGATAGCTGTGACGGTAATGGCCTCAATCAGGAACTGCACTCGAATATCGGTCTGGCGAGCGCCGACGGCCTTACGAATGCCAATCTCTTTCGTCCTTTCGGTAACCGAGACCAGCATGATATTCATCACCACGATACCGCCGACGATCAGAGAAATAGCCGCCACGCCGTAGGTTACAAAATAAATGTTCTCGGTCGCCTTCTTGTATAAGTCGATGAACACATCCTGGGTCTCGAGCGTGAAACCTTCGTCGTTGGTGTCGAACAGTTTGCCGCGGCGGGCGCGCATGATGCCCCGTACTTGATCTTCGGTCTCTTCCAGATCTCCTGCCGACGCGGTTTTGACGAACACAACCAGCGAGTCGCGAGCGCCAAAATTCTTCTGGTAAGTCGAATAGGGAATGTAAACGATGTTATCGCGTGATTGTCCAAAGATCTTCCCCAGCCGCTGCAGCACTCCGATGATCTCGTAGGGACGGCCGGCCACGTGCACTTGCTTTCCAATCAACTTATCGGGCGCGTCACCGCCAAAGAGATTCTCCCCAATGTCGGCACCGACCACGCATAGTTCGCGCGTGGAGGAGCCTTCGCTTTCGCTCCACACACGGCCCGCGTCGATGGTGACCGCGTCGATATCAAACATTGCAACCGGAGTGATACCGCGAACGGCAACGTTCTCCGATTTTTTATCTCCATGTTTGACTATCTCCAGCGAATTCGCGGCAATGCCGGCGCGCCAGCAGGTTGTGCAGAGGCGGAAGATCGCTTCCGCGTCGTCAAGCGTAACGTCTTTGCGCTTGTTGAATTTGATGAAGTCCTCGCGCGAGGTGATGACGCGCGGGCGTTTGGAAACGGTAAAGACGGTTGAGCCCTGCGAAGAAAAGGTGGTGGCGACTGTTTTGTCGAGGCCCTTGATGATCGTGACAACTGCGATCACCGCGGTCACGCCGACGACGATGCCCACCAGCGTCAGCGCAGTGCGCAGTTTGTTTGCGCGCAGGCTCGCCACGGCAACGCGAAATGACTCCCAGAGCGCCGCCAGTCCAAGTGGGACAGGCATTCCTGCCTGTCTAAGTTTGATAGGCATTACCGGTAGGACAGGCATTGCCTGTTCGAAGTTTTAGCAAGCATTGCGTCATGCCTAACGAAAGAGACAGGCAGGAATGCCTGTCCTACCTTAGTCGTTCATCCTTCTCGATCAGTCCATCGCGAATGGCGATGACGCGATGCGCCCGCGCTGCGATGTCATGTTCATGCGTGACCACGACAATGGTATTGCCTTCCGCATGCAGCCTTTCGAAAAGATTCATGATTTCGGAGCTGGTATGTGAATCGAGGGCGCCGGTGGGTTCGTCGGCAAGCAGAATAGATGGATGGTTGACGAGGGCCCGCGCGATAGCCACTCTCTGCCGCTGGCCGCCGGATAGTTCGTTCGGCTTGTGGGTGATGCGGTCGGTAAGATCGACGGAGGCCAGCGCTTTCTTGGCCATCTCGTGCCGCGCCGCTGAGCCGATGCCGCCGTAGATCAGCGGCAACTCGACGTTGTGCAAAGCCGTGGCCCGGGCCAGCAGGTTGAATGTCTGGAAAACAAATCCCACTTCCTGATTGCGGATGCGCGCCAGTTCGTCATCGTCCATCTCCGAAACATTCTTGCCGTTAAGCCAGTACTGTCCTTCTGAAGGAGTGTCGAGACAGCCAATCAAATTCATCAGGGTTGACTTGCCGGAGCCGGAGGGCCCGGTAATGGCCAGGTACTCGCCGCGCCGCACGTCGAACGTTACACCATGAAGCGCGTGCACTTTCTCCGCGCCCATTTCATACGTCTTCCAGATGTTCCGCATCGAGATCAGCGTATTGGGATCCACCGCCGCTGGAACATCAGAGTGAATGACTGGTTGCTGTGCGACCGGAGACGCGATTGCCACTTCGTTCATTAACTACCTCCGCCCGCGTTCGCGTTGTCACCGGCCTTACGCGTCTGCCGTTTCACTGTGGCGGCGTCTTTCAAAGTCTTCAGCACCCGGCTCGGTCCGGTTATTACTTCATCTCCAGCCTTTACGCCGCTAAGGATCTCGATGTCCGATTCACCCGTAATGCCGGTTGTTACTTCGACGAACTTCGCCTTGTTTGCCTGCAGGAGATAGACGCCTTTGATGTCTTTCCGTTTCTCGGCGGTCATGGGAGTGGGTGCGCTGCCCGCAATTGTCGGGGATGGCGAAGGCGGCGCCTTTTCCACTATTGACTGCAAGGGTACGGCGACGACGTTGTTCTTGGTCTTGGTGGTTATGGTGGCGGTCGCACTCATGCCGGGGCGCAAAGCATTTCTTATATCGTCAGGCATGCTGTTATCCACCTGGATGGTCACCTTGAATTCCTTTGCTTCCTGAACATTGACCCGATTGGAAAGTCCGCCCTGGGTATCTGATTTTGATACCGCCAGCGGGTTCTTCAGGATTACCTGTCCCTTTATTTCTTTGTCTCCCAGCGCGTCGACTTTGATCTTGACCTGTTGGCCCACTTCAACATTCGAGATTTCAGTCTCATCGACGTTCACCTCGACGTTGATCGTTGACATGTCGGCGATGGTCATTAGCGGCGTGCTCGAAAGACTGGCCACCGCGTATTCACCTACGCGAACGGGAATATCGGCGACCACACCGGTCAGAGGGGAGAGTTGTGTCGCCTTTGATCGCTGGCTGGCGCTGCCGCGCAGAATTGCCTGTTGCTGGTTGGCGCGCATCTCGCTGGTGTGCACGCTGTTTTTCGCTTCCTTCACTGCGACGCGCTGCTGATTGACGCGATCCTGCGCTTCCTTGACGGCGATCTGTTGCGCCTCAAGCTTGGCCTTGGACTGGTCAAAGCGATCGCGCGCGGCATCGTATTCCTGGCGGGAGATCACGTTTGACTCAACCAGGTCAGTGGCGCGCTTCAATTCGCGCTCAGCAGTCTTCAGTTCGATCTGGGCCGTCACGATCTGCTGCCTGGCTTGCGCCACAGCACTTTCAGTAACCACTAAACCCTGTTCAGCCTGGGAAACCGCATTGCGCGAACTTTGTATTTCGTTGAGTGATGCCTGGGTCGCGGCGAATTGGGCTTCCTGGGTCGATTGGAGTTGGGTCGGATCTACCCGCACGACCGGCTTGCCCAGCGTTACCTGATCGCCGGCGTTCACGTAAATCTCTTCAATGCGTCCGGCAACTTCGCTGGTCAGCTTGATGTAACGAACCGGTCTGACTTCTCCAGAGGCCGTTACGGTAGATCGAAGCTCCGGCCGCACTTCGACTTTTACCGTGGTAACTTCCGCCTCGTCTTTACGGCTGGCGAGCACGCTTATGATAACGATGAGGCCGAGCACCGCGACTGCTGCCACTGCGATGATGATTTTTTTCTTCCGCGTTAAGGCCATTTTAGTTTTCAGTCCTTTATTGGTAATTAGTTGCCCAATTGAGCCGGGTCGTTAATCCTGGAGGCACGCTTCAGGCATTTTTGCGCTAGAGTTGTTTTACGAACGAAGCTTGCCGGCGGTTTCAACAATCAGCTAAGTGGGGACCGGGCGCTGGATTCGCTACGGGGTGTTCAGAGTACCGACTTTAGTCGGGCTTTTATTGGTTCATGACAAAGCCCGACTAAAGTCGGTACTCTAAACGCCCACTTAATTGGCGGGCTGAATATTTCGCGCTACAATGCAGGCGTTTCTTCGCGCGCGCGATTGGCGTCCCCCCGGCGGGCACGACAGCGCTGCCGGTCATCCCACATACACGGGGTGTTTACCTTATGACAATTTGCGAAAGGTGCAATACGGAGAACCTCGACGGATCGCAGTATTGCGATGAGTGTGGAGCGCCATTGACCAGTGGCGCCGGCTCGGCGAAGGGATCCGGCACCGGTGAGCTCGGGGGCGGAACGGGTGGCAGGCAATTTGCTGAAGCTGCGGCGGGGCAAGTTGCTGAAGCTGCGGCGGGGCAAGCCAAGTCCGCCGAAGCCCACGTCGCGGCGCCGGTCTTCAGTGGCTCGTCGTCAGCCGCTGTTTCGGTGGCGGAAGACGCGCACGCGAAATTGGTGATCGAGCGCGGGCGTTCGGCTGGGAAGCAGTTTTCACTGACTGAGGAAGAGTCGCAAATCGGGAGGTGGGATGCCGACGGCGGTATCTTCCCCGAGATCGATCTGGATGCCGACGATCCGGAAGCGAAAGTGTCGCGGCGTCACGCGCGAATCATGAGGCGCAATGGCGAGTACTTCGTTGAAGATCTCGGCTCGACGAATGGCACCTTCATCAATCGCGGCCGTCGCCTCTTGCCCGGCGATCGCCAGCCACTGCGCGATGGGGATGAAATAATCGTTGGCAAAACATTTTTGCGATTTCACATAACCAAGTAGCAGGTGCACTCTTAGGCAGTTCTCAAATGTCCGTGGTTGATTGAACGCTGGTGACCACTAACGGCGCTGTCGGTGTTTGTGTCCAATGACTATTTGCGGTGAATGCGGCGCGATGATTGCGCCCGACGAGAAGTTTTGCGGAAGTTGCGGCGCGCCGCGGCTCGAGCATTCTGCCGCCCCGGTGGCTACTGACGGGGCAAACCCAGTGGCGAACGAGGTGGCAAGCGGACCTGCGAGCGCCGCAGCCGCCGCTGAACCTGCCGAGGAAGATGCGGGAAGCGTTGCCTCCCCGAACGCGACTGACGGGGAATCCGCCGCTGAAAAAGTTTCGTCACCTAAGCGCAGCGCAACCACCGGCGATCTTCTGGGCGACGGAGACACGGTCCCTCCAGTGCCGCATACCGTGCGTGCCAGCGAAGGCCCCGGTAAACACTCCAAAGCAAAACAACTCGATGCGGGAACGTCTTTGAACGGCCGCTACGAAATTGTGCGACGCATCGGCGGCGGGGGAATGGGCGCCGTCTACCTTGCGCGCGATCGCAACCTTGGCGACGCGCCACGGGCCGTCAAGGAAATGATCGAATCGCACATTGACGACACGCAACATGAAAAGGCCATCAGTGATTTCAAACGCGAATCGCTGCTGCTGACTTCGCTGGAACACCCTTCAATCCCAACAATCTATGATTACTTCTACGACGATGCCGCGGGACGTTTCTATCTGGTAATGAAATACATTTCCGGCGGCGACTTTTCTTCGCGGCTGCGAAATGCCCCCGGCGGTCGAGTGGATGAAAAGAACGTTACCGATTGGGGCATTCAAATCGCCGACGTTTTGCATTACCTGCACACCAGACCGAAGCCAATTATTTATCGCGACTTGAAACCTGCCAATTTGATGATCGACGGCAACAGCGGCCGAGTCATGCTCATAGACTTTGGTATTGCGCGCTGGGTCACAAAACAGGAAAAGGGTGTCACCGCGGTGGGCACTATGGGGTACGCGCCGCCGGAGTTGTTCAGCGGGCAGGTCGAGGCGCGTTCAGACATCTATAGTCTGGGCGCCACAATGTTTCATTTGGTGACCGGCTCGGATCCCCAGGACAATCCGCTGCTTATCTTCGATTTCACAAAGAACCCGCGGCCGCGCCAGATTAATCCGGCGATGTCATCGGAGATGGAGCGCATATTGATGCGGGCGGTGGAATACAAGCCCGAGAGCCGCTTTCGATCTGCCGCCGAATTGCGCGACACGCTGATGGCGCATCTCGAAAAGTTGCAATCGGGACAGGTCAGCTACGGCATCCCGGCCCACGAACTGGGCGGCGAAACGGTCCAGGTCGAGACTGTGTACTGCGGATTCTGCGGCGGCCGAATTGCCGCTGACGATATCTTCTGCGCCCATTGTGGTGCGCGACAACCAATCGGCGTGGGAACAGGCACGGCATCCCAGTTGGCGCGGGCCACAGCCAAGCTCGTAGTAGCGGGAACTACCGAGCTGGATGCCTCGTTTCACTTGCAGAAGGAAAGTAATCTCCTGGGAAGGACGGATCCGCAGTCAAACATTTTTCCTGAAGTCGATCTATCCCGCTTTGATCCGGAAACGAAAGTTTCGCGGCGTCACGCGCGCATCTGGCGCGAGGGTGAAACGTTCCTGGTCGAAGACCTGGGGTCAATCAATGGGACAGTAATCAATGACGCGGTTCGATTGGCGCCCCGCCAGCCGCGCGTTCTGGACAGCGGCGACAAATTGCGGCTGGGAGAAACAACATTACATTTTCTGGTTGGTTAATTGTTAATAGTCAATGTCAGAACAGATTTTCCATATGACATTTTTCATTTCTCATTATTTCTCATTTGTCATTGAAAGATAGCTAATGTCACCGAACGTTTGGGCAAAACTCTAACCCCAGCGACCAATGAAAAATGAGAAATGACAAATGATAAATGGAAAATCTGTTCTGACCACTGGCCGATAACAACTGACCACTGACTACTGACCTCTGACTTCTGACCTCTGCTCTTATGACCCGAATAGAATCAGCAACTGTCCCCCCCGCCCGCGCAATCACGCGCGCGGAGTCTCTGGCCCATCTCGAAAGATATCGCGCGCCGTTCTTGTTGCGCTGTGGCGCTTTGCTTATCGATTTCATACTTGTCATTTGCATCGTCACTTTGAGCACGCTGATAGCACGCCTGATGGGTGGCGGGGCACGCTCAGCGGGCGGCACTGCGGAAATGATGGGCATCCTCAGCGCATTCGTGCTGGCCATTCTCAATTTCGTCTTTCTGGCCGCGGTCTGGGGCCAGACATTGGGCAAGTGGGCCACCGGTATTCGCATTGAGCGCATAAAAGGTGGGGAACTCAGTTTTGGCAGGGCTGTGCTGCGCCACTTTGTGGGATATCCGCTTTCTCTCCTTACCATCGGGATTGGCTTTCTGATAGCCGGACTAAATGGTGAAGGCCGAACGCTGCACGACTTCATTGCCGGCACAGTTGTCGTGCGCGAAGGCGCTCGCCGCACGGTATCGCGAGCTCGCCGATCTTCCCCCTGATAAGAACAAGATGGCTTTTACCTGTTCCAGCTGTAACGCTCCCAGCCCGCCAGAGGCACGTTTCTGCCGGCTCTGCGGCGCTCCCCTGAAAACGGCCTCCAGCGCGAGTGGTCCCATTTCGCCTCTGGCGAAAACAGTACCGCTGTCAGCGGACCCACGCACAACTGACGGACTGCCTATGGATGATCCGCGCCGCCAGGCGGACACGAGGCGAGTTGGCAGTGCGGAAATCGACGCCATTCTTGAACGCCAGGGTCTGGAGTCCGGACCATTTAACCCTAATGATGGCAATAGGGTTTCAGCCCCGTACCACGGCGAACAATTCGCCGCGCCGACGACGTCATCGCTCGTGATGCCGGCGCCGGCCCATATCAAAGCGCCCGGGAAGAAGCGTTGGTGGCCTGTGGTTCTGCTCAGCGTCGTTTTGGTTGGACTCGCAGCCGGACTGCTGATCTATTACCTCAGGCATCGAGAATCGAATGCCGGCGGCGGGCCTGGCGTCGTGACAATAGATCAAAGCCAGGCTGCGGCGCAGCAACTCGATGAGGCTCAGGCCCTCCTCGCATCGGGGAAAGTGAACGAGGCCATTCAACGATTGCGCTCAGTTATCAACCTCGACCCTTCGAATGTACAAGCGCATCGGCTTTTGGCTGACGCTCTGATGCGAAATGGATCGCGCCGCGAAGCAATCGACGAATACTTTATCGTCGCTCAAAAGGATCCTCAGGACCTGGCGACGCTGCACGCTCTTGCGTCGCTGCAATTTCGCGAACAACTGTACGCGGACGCGGTTGACAGTTATCGACGGCTTCAGAATGCCATGGGCGAAGCCAGGCTGGCGCCGCAGGACCAGCTCGATTATGCGGATGCTTTGCGAATCGCCGGCTTTACCGAAGATGCTCGTACGGAATATCAAAAGCTAATTGCAAATGGCCCGCCCGATATTGCGGCGGCGGCAAAAAAGAATTTGGCGCAACTACCTCCACAAACAGCATCCAGTGTTTCAGCCAACGTACGCCCCTCTCCAAACGCGGGCAATGCGTCAACGGGATCCGCAGTAGTGCCGGCGCCGGCCGTGACGCAAAGGCCAGGGACAACCACCGTCCCAGCAGCGGCCGTGAAGGTGGATCCCGATGCAGATTATTCGCTTGGTGTTTCAATCGTTCGGTCGCGCGACCCGAAAAGTATTCCGCGCCCGGAGTTGCTGCATGCGCTGGAGGTATTGCAACGCGCCGCCCGGAATAGCCAGCACCGTTCACAAGCGAGGGACCTGGCTGAGCGTTTGGGAAGAGAATTCGATCGCCGGCGCAGTCTTGGAATTCAGTGAAGTATTGTGTATTCGTTGGTGGTTGAGAAAGATAGTTTTTCCATTTGTCATTTGTCATTTCTCGTTTTTCATTTGTGGATTCAAGTTGGAAGTGCAATCTGCGCGGATCGCTGATTGGCTGTTGTCTCATTAACACCTGGCTTCAGCCAGGTGGGCACTACGCGAGGTTAATTGGAAACCGTTTAAACGGTTTACCTGTTCATTGCCTATACCGAACACCTGGCTTAAGCCCAGGTGTGAATGAGAGGGACGCAGATCTCGCTTGATATTCCGATTGCGACATGTTGCACTTCAAAACTGAATCCACCAGATTAATGAAAAATGAGAAATGACAAATGACAAATGGAAAATCTGCTAGTCTCTAGTTCATAAAATTTCAACTCGAGAACGAGCGCGCTCGCTACGTACCACGACCATGCCTGAATTAATAGTCAAATATCCCGACCGGCCCTCCGAGAATTTTCCGCTGGGACGCCTGCGCATCACCATCGGTCGTTCCGCCCGTAACGATCTGTGTATTCCCGATCCCTTTGCCTCCCGCGTTCATGCCGAAGTACGACGCGAGGGTGATGGCTATGTCCTGCAGGATCTGGGTTCGGCCAACGGCACGCTTTACAACGGGTCGCCGGCTGAAGGCGCCTTGCCTTTGACGGTTGGCGGGCGCATTCAGATTGGCGAGACGGAAATCATGTTTGACGACGGCACCTACCGTTCGGGTACCGGCGCCACAATGATTACCGACAACAGCGCCACCTCGTTGCCGGAAGCGACCATCGCCCTGACTTCGTCTGACCGCACGACCTCCGGTCTGCTGGAAGCCATCGAAGGAGCGCGCACCAAGCCGGAAGAGGTTGCTGCGCAGCGGGCCTCAAGGCATAGCGATCTGCTGGCCTTGATCAGCAAGGTGGGCATCACGCTGCTGGCCTCAGCCACCCTGAATGAAACTTTGGAACAGGTAGTTGCTCTTGTCTTCGAAGCTGTGCCCGCGGATCGCTGCATGATCATGATGCGCGACAAGAATGGCACAGACCTGCAAGTGGCCGTGGCGCGCTTGCGTGATCGCGCGGGCGAGGTTGGGGAAATTCGCGTCAGCCGTTCAGTGATCGAGGAAGTTGTGGTGCGCGGCAAGTCGGTGCTGACCTCTGACGCGCAGGCCGATCCGCGCTTCATGAGCGGCACAGTTATGCTCCAGGGCGTTCGCTCGGTGCTGGCGGTGCCCCTCGGAGTCAGCGAAAAAATCTTCGGTATCATCTACGCCGATTCGCCGATGGCCGAAGGCAGATTCACCGAAGACCATCTGAAGGTCCTGACAACTCTAGCGTCTGTTGCCGCTATCCGGGTGGAGAACACGCGGCTGCTGGATGAACAACTGCAGCGCGAGCGCATGGAGCATGAGCTCCAGGTTGCCAGCGAGATTCAACAACGTTTCCAGCCGACATCGGCGCCGCATGTTCCCGGGTACGAGTTGCAGGGCATCAGCTTTCCCTGCTACGAAATTGGCGGCGACTACTATGATTTCATCCAACGAGATGATGGGCGTTTGATAGTTACGCTCGGCGACGTTTCCGGAAAGGGGACTGCCGCTGCGCTGCTGATGTCTTGCCTGCACGCAGCGGTGCATGCTCAAGCGGAGTCGCACAATACACTGGTGCAGACGATCGGCTCTGTCAATCGTTATCTGGCTGAGAATATTCCCGCCAATCGTTTTATCACGCTCTTTTATGCTGAGCTGGAGCCAAAGACAGGCGCGCTTGCTTTCCTCAATGCTGGCCACAACCCTCCCCTGATCGTGCACGCTGCCGGCACGATGGAACAGTTGGCAGCGGGCGGACTGCCGCTGGGCATCATGCCGGATGCCGATTACCGTCAGGGCATGACCAAGCTGCTCTACGGCGATGTGCTGGTAATTTATTCCGACGGAGTCTCCGAAGCTCAGAGCCCGTCAGGCGAAGAGTTTGGGGCCACGCGCCTCTACGACGTGGTATCGCGCAACCTTGATGCGTCCGCCGCCGGAATACGCGATCGCATCGAGTCAGCCCTAACCAAGTTTTCGCAGGGAACGCCAGCCGCCGACGATATCACCCTCGTGATCGTCAAGCGCCAGGCCGAAGGCGCGGCCTTCGCAGTCTCCGGAAGCGGAAGTTAGAACAAGTAGATTTTCCATATATCATTTCCCATTTCTCATTTGCCATTACTTTTCATCAATCAGCTTTCAAGGGAAAATCGCACCTTAAAATACTTGCAGTCAGGAAGGGGGCCTGCCCCCGCTCTTTCTCCTGCTTGCTCGGGCCTGAATAAGAAACAGATTTTCGATGTCTTATTTTGTAATTGAACTGAATGGCCAAACTCAAACTGAATCAGGAATCTTAGCTTGAAGTATCAATAAAAAATGAAAAATGAAAAATGACAAATGAAAAATGACAAATGGAAAATCTTCTGTTCTCATGCCCCTTATCCGCACTCAATTTCCCGCTAACCATTCTTCAAACTCTCCCTAATCCTCTCCGCCGTCTTCTCCCCAATTCCATCCACCATCGAAAGCCCTCCCCCCTCAGCAAACTTTCGCAGCTCCTCGAGCGAGGAAACCTTAAACCGCTGATGCAGCAACGCCGCGGTCTTCGGTCCAACTCCCGGAATCGTCAAAAGGTCCAGCACTGACTCCGGAGTCTCAGCAATCATTTTCTCCCAGGCATTGAAGGTCCCATGGTCCAGCATCTCCATAATCTTGCCGGCAATTGCCTTGCCGACACCGGGAATTGTTTGCAGCCCCGCCGCGCCTTCTTTCGCGGCAATCGTTTTTAGAGGCGTAGGCCAGGTCTCCAGCGCCTCCGCCGCGTTCCGATAAGAGCGCAGCCGAAACGGATCGTCGCCGCGCACCTCCATCAGCGCCGCCATGCGATAGAAACGTTCGGCGATCTGTGCGTTGTTCATCAGTGGGTGAATGGTAAATGGTAAATAGTGAATGGTAAATGGTGAATCGTAAATGGTGAATCGTAAATAGTGAATGGCTCATTTGAGGGTAAATGGTAAATGGTAAATAGGAGGGTTCACTTTCACGTTCTCATTCACACCTGGCTTCAGCCAGGTGATACGGACCGCCACTCATTTAAGCCGTTGAAACGGCTCCCAGTTTAGCTGGTGGCGAGATCACCTGGCTGAAGCCAGGTGTGAATGAGAACTTTCAATGTGAACCAGAACTCCTATTTACCATTTACCATTTACTATTCACCCCTCTTTACTATTTCCGATTTACCATTTACGATTTACCATTAATTTTCTCCCGCAAAATCCACCTTTCGAGAGGATATTCCATGAGAATAAGAAAACTTCTGTGCGCCCTGATCGTCGCAGTCTTTTCACTCCTCTTTTCACTCCAGGCTCTGCACTTCACCGCCCGCGCCGACGAAGGCATGTGGCCTTTTAATAACGTTCCGCGCGCCGAGATCAAACGCAAGTACGGCTTTGATGTCACCGACGCCTGGCTCAAGAAAGTCCAGCTCGCTTCCGTTCGTTTCAACAACGGCGGCTCCGGCTCGTTCGTCTCGCCAAATGGTCTGGTGCTGACGAATCACCACATCGCTTCCGACACGCTTTCAAAGATCAGCACCGCCCAGACCGATTACAACAAGATTGGATTCTACGCGCCCACGCACGCAAAGGAAGTGAAGGCGCCCGACCTCGAGCTCAACGTGCTGATGAGTATCGAAGACGTCACGGGACGCGTGAACGAAGGAATAGGGCCGCGCATGAGCGCGGGGCAGGGAAATGCCGCGCGCAATGCGGCGATGAACAGCATCTCGGAAGAGTGCACCAAGGCCACCGGCCTGCGCTGCGACGTGGTCACACTTTATCAGGGCGGGCAATACAACCTCTATCGCTACAAAAAGTACACCGACGTGCGTCTGGTATTCGCGCCCGAATTTGAGATTGCGTTTCTGGGCGGCGACCCCGACAACTTTGAATATCCGCGCTACGATTTGGACATGGCGCTGTTTCGCGTCTATGAAAATGACCAGCCAATTCACGTTGATAACTACTTCAAGTGGTCAACTCACGGCGCGAAGGATGGCGAACTGGTTTTCGTTTCGGGCCATCCCGGCCGCACCGAGCGCATGGACACGGTCGCCCACCTCGAGTACCTGCGCGATTTTGGATTCCCTCTGTTGCTGAAATACCTGGATCGCCAACACGCTATGCTGGCGAAGTACGGCGCCCAGGGACCCGAGCAGGAACGTCGCGCCCAGGAAGACTTCTTCAGCGTCGAGAACAGCTTGAAAGCGATTCGTGGTGAAGAGGCAGGCTTGAAAGATCCTTCGCTGATTGCAGCCAAGCAACGCAAGGAAAGTGAGATGCGCAAAGCCATCGCCGCCGATCCGGCAAAGCAGAAAGCCTATGGCGACGCCTGGGATGCGATCGCCAAAGGGCGCAAGGCGCAACCGACTTATGAGATTCAGCGCCGGTTCCTGGAAGCCGGCTGGGGCTTTGACTCGACGCTGTTTGGCATCGCGCGCGATCTCGTGCGCATGGCGGAGGAAAGCACGAAGCCGAACGAAAAGCGTTTGCCTGGCTATACCGATGCGGCCCGCGAATCTCTGGAGCAGGAGCTCTATTCGCCGGCGCCGATTTACGATGACTTTGAAAAAGCCAAGCTGACTGATTCGCTCGCGTTCATGCGCGACGAGATGGGCGCAACCAACGCCACCGTCAAAAAGGTCCTGCAAGGCAAAACACCTGAGCAGCGAGCCGTAGAATTAATCGACGGCACAAAACTGAAAGACGTCGCCTATCGCAAGCAGTTGGCCGCCGGCGGTATCAAAGCGATCGAGAACTCCGACGATCCCATGATCAAACTCGCGCGCTCGATTGATTCGGAAGCGCGCACCGTGCGCAAGCGCTACGAGGACGAAGTGCAGGCCATAGAGCGCACTAACTACGCCAAGATTTCCCGCGCCCTGTTTGATCTGAGAGGCACTTCGCTTTATCCCGACGCGACCTTCACGCTGCGCCTGGCGTACGGCGCCGTCAAAGGCTATCGCGAGAACGGAAAGTTCGTGACGCCGTTCACGGATTTCGCTGGACTGTATCGCCACTCCGCCGAGCACGGCGATAAGTATCCGTATCATCTCCCCGGCAATTGGCCGAAGGCGAAATCGACTTTGAATTTGAAGACGCCATTGAATTTCGTTTCGACGAACGACATCATTGGCGGCAACTCCGGGTCCCCGGTGATTAATAAGGATGCCGAGCTGGTGGGCTTAATCTTCGACGGTAACATCCAGTCGCTGGTGGGCGATTTTTATTTCGACGAATCAGTAAATCGATCCGTGTCGGTTGACTCCCGCGGCATGCTGGAAGCGCTGCGCAAGGTCTATCACGCCGACGCCGCCGCCAACGAACTGGTCCGGCGGTAGGGCCTTCTTTCCCCTCTCCGCAAGCGGAGAGGGGTTAGGGGAGAGGTGGGCGTTACCGGCCCACCCCACCCCAACCCCTCCCCACTTTGTGGGGAGGGGCAAAGCACTTATACCCCGCGTAGCGGGTGAAAGCATAAAGCCTGGGGTGGAGCGAAGCGGAACCCCAGGGAACACGCCGTTGAAAACATCCGAGTCCGCGAAGCGGCCGACAGCATAAAGCCTGGGGTGGAGCGAAGCGGAACCCCAGGGAACATGGTCGCCATATTCACAGTCCACGGAGCGGCCGGCAGTCGAATCATCATGATTGACGTTTGTACCTCAACCGCTATCGGCCGCTCCGCGGGCGCTGAAAGTGTTTTGGGTTAACGATCCTGGGGTTCCGCTCCGCTCCACCCCAGGCTTTATGCTATCGCCGCGCTTCGCGGGCTTAATGCAAACTAACCGCTTCGCGGTACGGGCTCTGTTGTAACGCAAACTGTTAGTTTGCACACTCCCCATAACCAAGAAAGGAACCCATGAAAAAACTTCTTTCCCTACTAGTCCTCGCCATCTTCGCATTTCAATCCCTCCCCGTCCGCGCCGACGAAGGCATGTGGACCTTCAATAACGTCCCGCGCGCCGAGATCAAACGCAAATACGGCTTCGATGTCACCGATGCCTGGCTCAAGAAAGTCCAGCTCGCCTCTGTTCGCTTCAACAACGGCGGCTCCGGCTCGTTCGTCTCGCCCAACGGCCTGGTGCTCACCAACTATCACATCGTCGAAGACATCGTTAACGAAGTCAGCACGCCGCAGAAGGACCTGGCCAAGGAAGGCTTTGTCGCTCGCACCCGCGCCGAAGAAATCAAAGCACCCAGCCTCGAGTTGAACGTTCTGGAGAGCATCGAAGACGTGACCGCCCGCGTCAACGGCGCAGTCAAGACGGGAATGTCTGACGCTGAGGCGTTCACCGCGCGCCGCGCCGAAATCTCGGCCATCGAAGGCGAATCAACCAAAGCCACGGGTTTGCGCTCGGACGTAGTCACGCTCTACCAGGGTGGTCAGTACAATCTCTATCGCTACAAAAAATATACCGACGTGCGGCTGGTTTTCGTGCCCGAGTTCCAAGCCGCCTTTTTCGGCGGCGACCCGGACAACTTCAATTTCCCGCGCTTCAATATCGACATGGCCTTAGTGCGCATTTATGAAAACGATCAGCCGGTGCACCCCGAGAGTTATTTCAAGTGGTCAAAGGCGGGGGCGAAAGACGGCGAGCTGGTTTTCGTCACCGGCCATCCCGGCTCGACCGCGCGCCTCAACATCGCCGCTCATTTGCAGGAGATGCGCGACACCAGCATTCCCATCCTTCTGCGCCTGCTGGAACGCCGCGAAGCCATGCTGAAGAAATACATGGCCATGGGCGAAGAGCAGACCCGTCAGGCCCAGAATGAACTGAACAGCATTCAGAACAGTCTCAAGGTCTATCGGGGGCAGCTTGCGGGCTTGAAGGACAAGGCGTTCATGAATCGTAAGATGGCTGAGGAAGCTGCGCTGCGCAAATCAATCGCTGCGAATCCCGAACGACAGAAGATGTACGGCGGCGCCTGGGACGCGATTGCTGTTGCGCATAAGGGACTGCCTTCCTACATTCGCGAGAGAAGGATTTTCGATCAGGCCGCCGGCTTCAACACCACCTACTTTGGCTTTGCGCGCACCCTGGTCCGTTTGGCTGCGGAAAACGAAAAGCCAAACGCCCAGCGCCTGCCTGAGTTCACCGATGCCCGGCGCCCCTCGCTGGAGCTGGCGCTCTATTCGCCGGCGCCAATCCATGAAGACTTCGAAAAGTTGAAGCTAGCCGACTCGCTCGGTTTCATGCTTGAGCTGTTGGGCCCGCGTACCCCAAACGTGGCAGTAGCCCAGGGGAGTGCGTCGGAATTAGTGCTGCAGGTGCTGAATGGCAAGTCTCCCGAAGCGCGCGCCAATGAGTTGATTGAAGGCACGAAGCTGGGCGACGTCGCCTATCGCAGAGAGTTGGCCGCTGGTGGCCGCCAGGCGATTGAGTCTTCGACTGATCCAATGATCATGCTCGCCCGGCTGATCGATCCGAAGGCGCGTGAGTTGCGGCAGCGATATGAAAACGAAGTCACTGGCGTCGAGCGCCCCAACTACGCGAAGATAGCGCGCGCCCGCTTTGAGAATGAAGGCACGAAACTCTATCCCGATGCGACCTTCACGCTGCGGCTGGCGTACGGCGCCGTGAAAGGCTACACGGAAAGCGGAAAGAAGATCCCGCCCTTCACCACGCTTGGCGGCCTATACGGTCGCGCCGCAAGTTTCAAATACGAGTTTCCGTACAACCTGCCCCCGCGCTGGATGGAAAAGAAATCTTCTCTGGATTTGAAGACCCCGTTCAACTTCGTCTCAACTGACGACATCATCGGCGGCAACAGCGGCTCACCAACGATTAATAGGAACGCTGAGCTGGTTGGTTTGATCTTCGACGGCAACATCCAGAGTTTGGTCGGCGATTTCTATTACGACGAGAGCATAAACCGGGCAATTTCAGTCGACTCGAGAGGCATGCTGGAAGTCTTAAGAAAAGTCTTCAACGCCAACGACCTCGCCGACGAACTAGTGCGAGGCTAGCGCTGTTCGAGTTAATACGGCTTACTTTCCGAAACCCGCGTAGCGGGTGAAAGCATAAAGCCTGGGGTGGAGCGAAGCGGAACCCCAGGACAACAAAGCGCAAGAACGCTAAGCGCGCGAAGCGCCCGAAAGCGCAAACGCCGACGTTCATTCATAATGAGCCGACGTTAATTCATCATGAATGCGCTGTCGCCCACTCCGCGGGCTCTTTCTTTGTAACTGGAACGATCCTGGGGTTCCGCTCCGCTCCACCCCAGTCTTTATGCTATCGCCGCGCTTCGCGGGCTTAATGCAAACTACCGCTTCGCGGTACCCGCTAATAATGTTGTTGTAACGCAGACCGTAACTTTGCATTCCCATATTACTTCCAATTGCTTTGCCAGGATTTCGTTTCGTAATACCCTATGCACGCACGATCCAACGAAGAAATGCCTGGAGATATCAGGGCCATGAATCTTAGACTTGCAGCAGCAATCACACTAATCATCGTCAGTATCGCGTGTGCCAAACTTAACCCCTCGCGCTCCGGCGCTGACGATCTGAAGCCTCGCAATTCGCCAGTCGCCGTTCGCGAGATGGCTCCCAACTTCACGCTCGAGGATCAAAACAATCGAAAAGTTACCCTCTCTTCGGCGCGCGGCAGCATGCCCACAGTGCTGGTTTTTTATCGAGGCTACTGGTGACCCTACTGTGCTCGGCAGTTGGCCGAGCTGCGTTCACTCGCCACGCGTGAACCTCAGGTTCGCATCTACGCAATCAGCGTTGACAGTCCGGCCGAAAGCAAGCAATTTGCCGAAAAGATTTCCGCAGACGGCAAAGGAGGGGTTAACTTTCCGATTTTGTCCGACCCGGGTCATCGCGTGATCGATGCCTATGGAATTCGCGACCCGGATTACAACGGTCAGAAATTTGAAGGTATTCCGCACCCATCGGTTTACCTGATTGATAAGAATGGAAAAGTTGCCTGGAGCAAGGTTGAAGCCGACTACAAGGAGCGGCCTGGCACCGAGGAAGTAGAAGGGGCTTTGAAGACTTTACGAACGGCTCAGTAGTAAGTTTTTCCAACCTCAGTCCTGCGCGCCGCGGGGCAGTAGCCCCGACCGTGAGGGAGGGCGTATTCTGTCAATATCTCCTATCAGACGCCCTCCCTGACGGTCGGGCTACTGCCGCGGCGTGGCCCGCTACGGCAGGCGGTTCTGACAAAGCCCCTGATGGCCAACTACTCGCCAGCCCATCAACGAAAATTACTAATCAACACAACGTCGCTCGCGACCATACCGCGAGCGACCAGGAGTTGCTTGCCATCGCGTGACCAATCGAACGAGAAGATGCGATCGGATTTGAACGTGGTCAACTGCCTGGGCGCATCGCCGTTGATCGGCTGAAGCCAGATGTTAGAGACACCAGCGTTGGTCACAACGTAAGTCAGCGCGCGGCTATCCACGGTCCAGCGTGGTGGCATTACCCCCCATACTTCCTCGGTGAAAATTGGCGCGTCAAAGACACGCGTGGGCTCTCCTCCCAAGAGAGGAAAGATCGCCAACTTGAGCGGCGAATTTGGTTGCTGTTCACGATAGAGGCAGGCCATGGATTTACCGTCAGGCGAAAAAACCGCGTTGGTCGTGTATTTATCCGTGATCTGCTGAGAAGCTCCACCATCAATCGAAACGCGCCATAGCGTCGGCTTGCCTGCGCCCAGCAACGTGTAAACGACCCACTGGCCGTTCGGCGAACATTGCGAATGGTCTTCACCGCTGCCGCTGGTTAACTGTCTGGCGTTGCTGCCATCGATGTCGGCGCGCCAAATGTTTGGTGTGCCCGCGCGATCCGAGGTGAAGATAATGTAACGGCCATCGGGCGAAACCGCCGGGTCATTATTGATGCGTGAATTTTCGGTCAACTGCCTTTGATGGCTGCCGTCAGCATTCATAATCCAGAGATCCAAATTGCCGCTGGCATTCGAGGCATAGACGATCTTTCCATCGGGGGTCCAGCCGAGACCGTCGCGGCCATCGATCTGGCCCGCACCGGTGCTGGTTCGTGTTGCCCGGTTCGCATCCCCATTGGGCGCCAGCCAAATGCTGGAACTCGTCTCAGACTGCACAGTCACTAATCGATTAGAGTCTGCGGTTAGACTAATTCCTGTGTAATTATTCAGGTCGTTGGTAATCCGTCGCGCTTCACCTTTCGGATAAGAGACATACCAGATCTGTTGCGCTTCAAAACTTCCCGCCTCTTGTTCCGACGCTCCGAGAATTAGCGCCCGGCCATCGGCAGTCCAGGCCAACTGGCCCATAAACATCCAGCTCTGAGTTCCAATTTGTTTCTCCCTGCCGCTTTCAACTGCCACCTCGACCACGTAGGTGTTAAAGCTGGGGACGAAACTCCCGGCGCCGCACGCGATTGTTTTTCCATCCGGCGCCCAGGCAACAGAGCGAAAGAAGTTTGGCAACTTGCGCGCCGCGAGTTTGCGCTCGCCGCCGCCATTTGCGCCCGCGATCATCAGGACATCTTCACCGGCATCTGGAAAGTTTCGGATGAAAGCCAACTGCTGCCCGTCTGGCGAGAAGCTGACAGCGCTGCCCACGTTTGAGATGAGACGGCGGGGGTTTCCGCCCAACCCGGGAATTTGATAGAGGTTCGACGTAGAACTATTTTTTTCCGCCGCGACGTAGTTGATGAAGTCGCCGTCGCGCGAAAAAGTTAGTCCCGCATACTGCACGTCGGACGGCGGTACGATTTGCACATCGCTGTTAGTGTTGACCTGACGCACACGCAAGGTCTGTTGTCCGTTCTCGCTTGCCACATGGACCAGGTATTTACCATCAGGCGATATGGCTGCTTTGTCCGCAGTGCCGGTGGTGGTGATGCGGGCAATTTTCATGTTGCGCGCTGAATTGGAAACGTTACCGGATGAGGTCGGTGCCGTGGTCCAGCGGTAAGCGACCCAAAGCACAATCGCCAGCGCTACCAAACCGATCACTCCCAGGACCAGCGCGATGGCGCCGGGATGAGATTTGATCTCGCTTATGACGTACTCGGCAGCCGAGTTGGATCTCTGGACATTAATCTCCGCGGTGCGCGAAGTTAGCAGGGAGTTTCTGGCGGCACCCCGGCCTTCACTTATGCCCGATGTTTGCGGTGAAGGCATTGAGGGTTGTTGCGACAACTCAATTTCGGCACTGAGCTCCAACTCCCGGCGGAGATTTTTCAGATCCAAGGCCAGTTCTTTGGCCAACTGGTATCGCTCTTCGCGGTCCTTGCGCAAAGCTTTGCGCACGATCCTTTGCAGTTCGGTTGGGATGTGGGGCGAATGCCGTTGCAGTGGTAAAGGCTCAGCGGTCAATATGGACGCCAAAACGTCGCTGCCAGTTTCGCCTTCAAAAGGAACCCGACCCGTCGCCAATTCATAGAGCAGCACTCCCAGACTCCAGATGTCGGTTTGTTCATTTACTTCGAGTCCGCGCGCTTGTTCCGGCGACATGTAGTTGGCGGTCCCCATGACCTTTCCGGGTTCAGTCTTCACCACTTGCATCGTTTCCGCCCCGGAATCGCTGCGCAGTCCCTGATACTCAGTCAGCTTGGCGAGACCAAAGTCGAGCACCTTTACATAGCCATCGCGACGCACCATGACATTCTCTGGCTTGATGTCGCGATGCACGATGCCGGCGGCATGGGCGGCGGCCAGCGCAGAAGCGATCTGGCTGCCAATGTCCAGCATCTGTTCCATCGTCATCGGCTGTTTCCTCATGAGGTCGCGCAGCGAGAGGCCGTCGATGAATTCCGTGGCGATAAAGTCGGTGTCGTCTTCTGCTCCGATCTCGTAAATCGTGAGAATGTTCGGATGGTTGAGAGCAGAGGCGGCAAAAGCTTCCTGCTTAAAGCGGCGCAACCGTTCCTCGTCGCGAGTGAATTCCGGCGGCAGCAGCTTCAGCGCCACCGGGCGGCGCAGTTGAGTGTCCTGGGCCAGATAGACCTCGCCCATCCCGCCCACGCCGAGCAGCGAGCGAATCTCATAACGGCCAAGACGTTTGCCGGCAGGAGTGGACATGTTTTTCGTTTATTCTGGGACCTGCGGGGGATTAAACGAGCGCATTGTAGTTGAGGACTATTAAACCGCGCCACCTATTTCGGCACTTTGTGGGACAGACTTTCCAGTCTGTCATTTCCAGTCAGGGGACGATCCCAGCAGACCCCCAACCGCCAGAGCCTTGTCAGAACCCCGACTCCTCGGGGACGCGAGCGGGCCACCCGAGCATTAGCCCAATCAGGTAGGACAGACATTCTTGTCTGTCATTTCCCCCGAAGAAGAACTCAGGCCGCGACCCCTGCTCCTGGCTCCGTTCGCTGCCCCGCTGTTCTGTCAACATCACCGATGGGGCGGCACCCACCTGTGGCAAAGCGTCTTTGTCAGTACCATCTGCGATAGGGATGGGTCGCCGCAAACCGCAATGGCCGCTCGAGCCAGTAGTCCCTGGGAGCGGTCACGGATGGCTCGGCAAGATGGTTAGGGTGCGATTCGCATAGTCGATTGTCAAAACGCAATTCTTCAGCATCTGGCTTCCCAAAAGAGCTTCTTTGACGTCAGGACTGATCGCAGCCGGAACCTTAACCCGCCGGCCCAGCCAGTTCGCCTCTAACGAGTAAGCAGGTGCAACAAAGATATGCCCTGTTACTGTGTAGAACTCTTCGAAGCCTTCAAAGTGAAGAGCGAGTCCGCTTGATAGATGTTCCGGGATAATCAGACTGCCGGCAAATCCTGTATCAACGAGAACTTCGATTGAAGACGAAATCAGGTCGAGTGTAACTGCCGGCTCATCGTTCGCGTTGAAGAAACCATCGATGCGCATCAGGTTCGGGGAGTCATCAACCGGTGGGTATAGCGAGAGCCTACGCGGAGAAAATAGAACGGTCCTTCGTGACCAGCCGCGCGCGCATTGTCAGCGGCCTCGATTTCATCTTTTCCTAAGAAGTAGTCACCCGATTCCGGCTCGATAGCAATGATCTCCCCCGTGTGTTCGGGTTCGAGCTTCGCCGCCAACCGGTCATCGTAAGCCTGCTTCGCACGCTCAATGAAGCGCTCGATCTCTCGTGGAGTTGATTGTGGGCTGACCTGAATCATGATTTCGGACTATAGCAAGAGTTAGGGAGTCTTGTCAGTACCATCTGCGATAGCGGATGGGTGGGCGCATGCTGCGCACTGTGCAAGCCGGACATAGTTTACGTTTTAGACCGGGGACATCGTTTACACTTTTGAGCACTTACCATGCCAGCCTTTAGCTGGGGTAATGCTTTTGTTTCTTTCATCGAGTACACCGAGCAGATGAAAACTGTAAC